>ERZ824522.80-NODE-80-length-129750-cov-38.307861_pt1 | contig 129750 bp, 100 predicted proteins | sample MGYA00519935_ERZ824522 | MGnify/ENA primary metagenome ERZ824522 (study PRJEB31778, sample SAMEA3449160) | human gut metagenome | biome: human gut; feature: human-associated habitat; material: faeces | place: United Kingdom | collected 2010/2012 ...
TGCAAAATTACGCACTTTTTCGCAAACTCCAACTTTTACACGACTTTTTTTTGACCATTTTTCAAAGTTTTTTCGTAAGGCACTGGAAAACAGGTATGTTACGCGGCATATTTTTTCATCATGCGCAGAAGGAGGATGAAAACCTGTACAATAATATTTATTGCGCGGGCGGGCGCATGTGCGCGAGGGAAAATACACCGCATTATCCGCAAAAAACGGTAAAATGGAAAAACAACGCCTTGTCTTCATCAAAACAACGGCATCTTTTCACTAAAAATACACCTTCTTTTTTTAAAATTACAGCATATTTTTTTAGCATAATGAACAGACTGATTATCAGTACCGACTGAAAAAGACTATATACTGAATTTCGCTATCAGTTTCTGACATAAATTCTGATCATACTAGCCGGTTAAATTCCCTATCATATACATGCAGGATATAAATAAAAGGCTCTACACACATAAAAGTATTACAAATAGAAACCAAAACATAGAGAACAAATGCTTAAAATTTACCTTTTTCAAAAAAAATTATACAAAATATTGATTTGTTAATATATTTTCTATACGTTTGCATCCGTAATCTTACAATAACTATCAACTATGAATTTAAAGAAGCATTCTAATTGCTTGTCGCAAGCCATCCCCCCAATCAAAAGTTGGCTACATGGCAACAAGCTTAACTATCTGGCTCTGGCCGTAAGTGTTTTTCCAATCGTTAGTCCACAGATACATGCAGCCACGGAAAACAATCTCAACCAAACTGTTCAATCTGCTCAAAGCGATAAGGTTACCTACCAAGGTGTTGTCATCGATGAAAACGGCAATCCTTTACCAGGTGTAAACATTACCTATAAAAATGCTCATGGAGTAGGAGTCATAACAGATATAGACGGTAAATTTACTTTTGCCATCCCCTCAAACATCCACTCGCTCATATTCTCATATGTCGGAATGAAAACACAGACGGTTCGTGTTACCAATCCTTCCGAGAAATTAAAAGTTCGTCTGGAACCGGATGCCGTATCCTTACAGGAAACCGTAATTACCGGTATCTATACCCGAAAGGCTGAAAGCTTTACCGGATCTATGGCAACTTATTCGGAAAAAGAATTGAAAACAGTCGGCAACCAGAATGTTCTGCAAAGTTTGAAAGTACTTGACCCATCTTTCATCATTCTGGAAAATAATCTTGCCGGATCTGACCCGAATGCAACCATGAACCTCAATATCGGAGGTAACACCAACATCGTAGGCCTGGAAACAGAATATAGCACCAACCCTAACCAGCCTCTTTTTATTCTGGATGGATTTGAAACCACTCTATCGACCATTACTGACCTGAGTATGGACCGAGTAGCAAGTATCACGATCTTGAAAGATGCTTCATCTACTGCTATTTACGGTTCGAAAGCAGCCAATGGTGTAGTAGTTGTGGAAACCAAAAAGCCAGAGGCCGGAAGACTGAAATTTAACTATAACGGTAACTTCGGTATCGAATGGGCAGATTTGACTGACTATAACCTGATGAACTCTTCCGAAAAACTTGAATATGAAAGACTAGCCGGCTATTATGGTTCACTCGACTCAAACGGTAATATCATCGATGAGTATTACAGGAGCCTTTATAACCAGCGTTTGCTGAGAAGTAAGCAGGGAATTGATTCATACTGGCTGAACGAGCCTTTGCAAACAGGTTTCACTCAAAGCCATAACATCTTTGCCGAAGGAGGTGATGCCGCTTTCCGCTACGGTATCGGTATGACTTACACACAGACAAACGGTGTAATGAAAAACTCCAGCCGTGACATTCTGAACGGAAACGTACAATTGACTTACCGTATTGATAAGTTTGCATTTACCAACCAGACCAACATCACTAATACTGATGTAGAAAATCCAACTGTTTCGTTCAGTAAGTTTGCACAAACTAACCCATTTTACGACAAATACAATGAATATGGAGAAGTAGAGCAAGTCATGGAAGAGATTATATCTGCCACTTCCGGAACCCAGTACATCACCAATCCTCTGTGGGACTTCAATCAGAGCAGCTATGACAAGAGCAACCAGCTGACCTTTGTCAACAACTTCCAGATTGAATACCGTCCGATATCGGAACTCCGCATCAGAGGAAAGTTCGGTCTTACTGTAGGACGCTATAATGCCCAGGTATTCAAATCACCGGAAATGAGTGAGTTTCTGACTACCGAAGTTCTGAAAAAAGGAAGCTATAAAGAATCGAACACAAAATCTTCTTCATACGACGGAAGCTTAGACGTTTCTTATGGTAAGACTTTCGGTGAACATACTGTCAACGCCATCGGAGGTATGCAAATCAGCGAAAACCAATCTAACTTATCTATCTTCCAAGCAATAGGTTATTCCAGCGACATGTTCTCGAATCCGAACTTCTCAAACGGATATCCAGAAGGCGGTAAACCAAGTTCTTCGATTTCCAGAATCAGACATGCCAGCTATTATGCTAACTTCAACTACGGATATCAGTTGCGCTACTTGCTGGACTTCAACCTTCGTTCCGACGGTTCGTCTGTATATGGAGTAGATAATCCGTTCTCTACCACCTGGTCATTAGGTTTAGGATGGAACATTCACAACGAATCGTTCTTCCGTCAGAACAACATCCTCAACTACATGAAGCTGAGATACTCAGTCGGTAATCCGGGAAATGCCAACCTGAATGCTAAAATGGCTAACAGCGTATATACTTATTATACCAGCTATCCGAATATGTTCGGTCTGTCAGCTTTAGTCAAGACATGGGGTAACAGCGGACTGAAATGGCAACGTACCAATGAACAGAACTGGGGTCTTGATGTAGAAATGTTCCAGAACCGCCTGCGCCTGAACGTAGACTATTTCAGAAAGAAAACCGACCCGTTATTGCTGGACATCGACTTCCCGCCTTCTTCTGGTATTACATCTGTTCCGATGAACATTGGTGCCATGAGAAACCAGGGTGTCACTTTTACAGGAAGTTACATCATCATCAGAAAACCGGATATGAACTGGACAGTAAATGCCAACCTGCGTCATATTACATCGGAATATTACAACATAGGTGATCTGCTGGAGAAATACAACGAAAAAGGACGTACCAACCAGAGTCTGATCCGTTACTACGACGGAGCCAGCCCGACAGCTCTTTATGCAGTACGCTCAGCAGGTATTGACCCGATGACCGGTAATGAAATATTCATCCGTAAAGACGGTTCGTATACCTTTAAGTGGGATTCTGCCGACGAAGTAATCTGTGGTGACTCTACTCCGGATATTGAAGGAGCATTTGGTTCCAGCTTCTACTGGAAAGGATTCTCTATCAATGCAATATTCAGCTATCGCTATGGCGGACAAGCATTCTTGTCTACCCTGTTCAACAAAGTAGAAAATATCAGCGACGTTCAAGTAAAATACAATCAGGACAAACGAGCACTTTACGGCAGATGGCAGAAACCGGGTGATATCGCCAAGTTCAAACGTATCGACGATACCACTGTAACCAACATGTCTTCCCGCTTCATTGCCGACGACAACACACTGGAATTGTCTACTCTGTCTGTGGGATATGAAACCACTACCGGAAAATGGCTGCAATCCATCGGTGCTTCTTCATTCAATGTACGCATCTATGGTAATAACCTCTTCCGCTTATCTACCATCAAAGAAGAACGTGGTATCGATTATCCGTTCTCCAGAAAAATATCAGCCTCTATAGGAGTTCGTTTCTAAATTATAAAACATACTATTATGAAAATAAAAAATATACTGAAAAGCCTAATACTCATAGTCACCCTTAATTTCACAGCCTCATCGTGTGCCGACTGGCTGAAGGTAGATATGGAAGACGGTATCATGGAAGACAAGCTGTTTAGCGAAAACGAGGGTTTCTTTACAGTACTCAACGGTGCATACAGCAGCCTGAATGAATCATACGGAAACGTTCTCTCCATGGGAGTCATCGACGTAATGGCCCAATACTACAATGTACCGGCCAATGGTACTCACCCTTATAAAATATACGCAAACTACAGTTATCAGGACGACAGTTTTGAAAAAACCTCAAGTACCATATGGAAACATCTGTATGGCCTGATAGCCAATATCAACGTATTGATAGAACACTGTGACGAGCCGGAAAGCGCCCTCTCGGCCCGCTACTACCCTATCGTAAAAGGAGAAGCACTTGCCCTGCGTGCCATGATACATTTCGACTTGCTGAGATTGTACGGTCCCATCTACTCCAGCCAGACCGAATCATCTTCAGCGATTCCTTATCTGGATGTTCCTAACAACAACAACGTTGTTCCCATTCTTTCAGCCAAAGAAGTATGCGGAAAAATCCTGAGAGATTTAAACGAAGCAGCCGAACTTCTGAAAGATGATCCGGTACGTACAGATGGTGTACAGACAGACGATGCGGAAGAAAATCCCAATCCTGTTTATCTTCGCTATCGCCAATATCGCTTGAACTATTACGCCGTTCAAGGATTGCTGGCAAGACTCCACATGTGGATGGGCAACAAGACAGATGCATACAACTGTGTAACAACCCTGCTTGCCGAAGTTGAAGAAAAACAGACATTCCCATGGGTAACCAAAGCAGCTGCGACTTCTACTTCAGCTCCCGACCGCGTATTCTCTACCGAAGTGATGTTCGGACTCTACAATCCCAGCCGCGGAACTTTATTCGACGGACTGTTCGGAAAAAGCCTGGAAGGTGATGCACTTACTTTCGTAGGAGGATTGTCGGGCGACGATTCCAAGCTGGCACAGTTTTACGGTCCTAACAGCAGCAGTGACTACCGCCGTAAAATGTGGGAAGAAGTAGTAACCAGTACCGACGAAGAAGCAGGAGTAAGCACAGGTATCACATATTCACTGAAATACGAACAAATCACTACAGACGACTACTTCAAGTTCATGATTCCACTCATGCGCATCAGTGAAATGTATCTGATACAGGCCGAATGCTCCAACAATCTGGAAGAAGTACAAAACTGTCTGCACCAGATCCGCTGGAACCGTAACCTGACTTCGGACGAAGTTGTGACAGAAGAAAACAAAGACCAGTTGATTACAGAAGAGTTCGCACGCGAAGTCATCGGCGAAGGACAGCTTTTCTTCTATTACAAGCGTCATGCCATGGAAGAATTTGCATCGGGTACAGATGTAACGAACACCTATAAAATGTTACTATCCAATTATGTAGTACCTCTGCCAAAGAGTGAAACAGATAACAGACAATAAAATCTTATCGTATGAAAAAGTTATTGACCTATATATGCATGCTGGCATTTGCCGCACCGTTTACCTCTTGTGAAAAAGAGATTATGAATTACGAAGGTGTAGATGGATTATACTTCGATGTCCGTTGGGGTAAAGAATTTAGAGACCCCAGCCAATGGGCACATCAGTATTATACCCCGGTAGAGTTCGGTGCAATGACCGATGAAGCTTACTCCGTACAATTGCGTGTAGCTACCAGCGGTACAATCAAAGATTACGACCGTCCGTTCAGCATTACTATCGGAAAAGACAGTACCGATGCTGTAGCAGGAAGAGATTATGTAGATTTTGCCAAAGACTATGTAATCAAGGCAGGAGAACGCTATGCTTACATCGATATTACTTTCAACCGTACTCCGGAGATGGTGGACGATACACTGACTCTGCAATTGCAGTTACTGCCCAACGAATACTTTACCTGTCCGTTCACTAATTACGAAGACAATCCGAAGTACGACAGTCCAGAAACCAAATATGGCTACAACTACGATGCAACCTTCCACAAAGTAATAGTCAACGACGTAATGGTACAGCCGGAAGGATGGTGGGGAAGCGATGCCGGACTTGGAACCTTCGGCAAATTCTCACGTAAGAAATGGTTGCTGATGATGGAGGTTTCCAATACTACTGTAGAAGACTATGCAGACAAGACAATTATGCCAATGGGACGAGCAGGAGCCATCGGTGAGTCACTTGCCTTGTACCTGCTGCAAGAAGCTAAAAAAGGAAGAGAATATGCCGTCCTCGAAGAAGACGGAACCATGATGCACTGTCCTAGTGTCAACACGATAGACCCTAATGCATGGTCATTCGGTGACACTCCAGACGACTATTATAACAAATAATCATTCAAACAATAAACAGGACTTATTATGAAACTGAATCATATATTATACCCAGCCATGTTCGGCTGCCTTTTCAGTCTCTACTCATGTGTAGAAGACAAAGGCTCCTACGACCACTTGCCGGTCAACGAAATAACCGTTACCGGTACAGAGAAAACATATTCTGTACTGGCCGGTATCACTGAACTGACAATCGAACCAACAATAACAGGAAGTATATTGGGAGAAGACGACAGCCAGTACGAGTATACCTGGTATGCCTGCAAAAAAGAACTGGGAAGTGACAAGCATACTCATACCGTACTCGGAAATGAGAAAAACCTGAAAACGACTGTAGTCATGAATCCGGGAAGTTATTATCTGTATCTGATTATCAACGACCATTCTACGGGTATGGAATGGGTTATCTCAGATATGACGCTACAGGTCAGTACCTCACTGACTACCGGATTTTATGTATTGGGTGAAAAAGAAGACGGAGTGATTGGAATGGACTTTTTAAGCATGCCAAACAGCGAAGGTGACACTACTATGATACACGATATCTTCACCAATACAGAACAGCTCAAGGGAGCAAAAGATCTGTTGTATACCGGATATATCTCCAACCCGTCGGTAGCAGTCAACTTATGGCTGATTACCGAAACCGGTTCTTATAAGCTGGAGAATTCCATTCAGGAAAAAACAATATTCGATATCGACCCATCATATAACGAGGGATTCACCTTCCCATCACAGCTCATCAAACATCCGGTGAAAGTAGTCGACCAGTTCCCACATCAAGGAATATACGGTAAGGCGTATGATACAAGCAATCGTGGTTTCATTACCGAAGACGGAGTTTTTGCCAACAGCATTATTTCTGGAGAGATCTTTGCTAGTCCAATCAACCGCTACGAATCATCCAGTACGAAATTATTCAAGCCCTACCCTCTCGGCTTCTGTAACCCGTATGGAAGAATGAGTGCAGTTGTATTTTATGATATGGATGCAGAATGTTTTGTGTACCTGAAAAACATGTATACCAAAGTATGTGCTAAAATGACTGAAACTCCGGGAGCATTCCCTTGGGAACAGAACAAGCGTACCATTGTATACGGTGAGAATGGTCCGGTAAACAGCTATGCACTGATGAAGAGTACGGAAAACAATACGGATTACTTTATCTATCAGATGACCATCAACTATGCAACTGTATCTAAAAATAGCGCATATAGTTTCAGTACAGCCGATGCGACAGATATCGACAAGGCTACATTCTACAGCTTCTCTTATGAATACCCCATTATGATTTATGTGGCAGGCAATAATCTGTACCAGTACAATTACGAAACGAAAGCATGTAAAGTTGTAAAGACCTATCCGGGAGAAATAACTTATGCCAGCTTTGAATGGCAATCTCGTGGAGAACTGGACATTGTAGTCTGCACATACGAAGAAGCAGCAGAAGCCGATAAGAGGGGAACCATCTACAAATACACCATGGGACAAGACTTGAACATCGTGCCAATCATGACCGGTCCGGCTCTGGATAAAGAATTTGTTTATAATACTCCTCTGAAAGTCAAAAAAATAGAATACCGTAACTGTCCAAGATAATTTACGATACATAAGAGATTGCCGGAAAACAGCATCACATGCAAATAGAAAGCAATTTTCTGACAATCTCTTTTATTCAATCACATAACATTTTTCGATTTTACCTATATGAAAAAAACACTTATAACACTTTTATTTGGTCTGACACTGGCAACAGGTACCGTAACAGCTCAGACCAATTTCCGCAACATTGATTTCAATGAAGCGCTCAAACAGTCACAAGCAGAAAACAAACTTGTATTCATCGATTTCTATACAGACTGGTGCGGTCCTTGCCGGAAGATGTCTAAAGAAGTATTCCCGCAAAAACAAGTAGGCGATTTCTTTAATGCACAGTTTGTCTGCATTAAACTGAACGCAGAAAAAGAAGGAAAAGCACTTGCACAGCAATTCAATATAAAGGCTTATCCGACTTTTATCATTGCCGACCAGCAAGGTAATGCAAAAGTAACCATTACCGGTGCTTTCCCCGCCGATGCTTTCATCACGAAGGTAAAGAACGAACTAAATCCTGAGCTGACTCCTGAGCGTATGAAACAACGTTACGAAAGTGGTGAAAGAACTCCGGAGCTCGTTAACGCTTATGCCATGGATTTCATGGAAAAAAAGAAATACGATGAAGGATATAAAATCATTAATGACTATTTCAACTCACTGACAGACAAACAGAAACTTTCGGCAGAAAATCTGTTTGTTTTCTCACGATACACTTTTGATATCTCCGACCCGAAATGTCAATATTGGATAAAACATATCAATCAGGCTGACGCAAAAGTAAAAGAAGAAGCATTGAGCCATATCCAGAAGCTATATCATTCGGCTCTTTCTACTTACCTGTCAGGCTATACATTCGAAGAAAACAAATATAATGAAGCAGAATATCAGCAGACGAAAAAGGATATCCGTTCACTGAAACTTGACAAAAAATATCCTTTCGCACCAATGTTCGAACTGATAGAATGTTATGCCAAAGGAGATAAAAAACAATTTTTCGAAATGGTAAAAAACAAGAAAGGAGAATTAGATCAAAAAGATTTCGAGCTTATCCTGCTCAATGTAACTCGTCTGTTCCCCAACTCACCGGAATTGACACCGGAAATTATCAGTTACATCAGAACTTCGCTTCCTGAGCTCCGTGGATCAACTATCATGATGCTGGGACGTGTATTAATGAATTTGGAAAAAAATTAATTGTCAGCTTTTTTAAAATTTCAAGAGAAACCTTGGCTTTTTGTCGGGTTTCTCTTTTTTTATATCCGGTACTTCCCAAAGTACGGACATAAAAAAAGGAGTACCGCTGTACTCCAACCTTTGTTAACCTTAAATCTAATACTATGAAAAACACAGTGCAAAGATACGGAGTATCTGGAAATTAGCAAATAATCAGGTCAAAAAACTGTGTTTTACAACATAAATTAAGAAAACAGCCTCAGTTTGTAACAGTGATTCACAAATAAATGATTCCTTACAGCCAGGAAAACAGACACAGCCACAAAAGAAAACTGAGTTCCAAGAGGCAACATGCCATCTTTAGAACTCAGTCTATCTTAAAAAACTATGAAGCAAAAATATATTTTAAAGAAATAAAACTCATTGTACAGTAACTTCATCGATAAAGAACCAAGAAGGATGTCCTACTCCGTAATGCCAGTGAGGACATACCTTTGTTCCGGTGACCTCTACTTTCAGATAACGAGCCTGCAAAGGTACTTCCGAGTCGGCTTTTACACCTCTGAAAAGCACCATACCCGAACGCTCTTCAGGCATATCGATGGTCTTCCACAAATGATATTCTTTTCCGTCGGTTGAATAGCTATACGATACACTAAGCGGGAAGAGAATCCACTGCCCTATCTGATGCAAAAAGTCAGTTTCAATACTTCTCACCTCTTTCACCTCTCCCATATCAAGAACGAAAGCTCCATCGGTTCCTTCCCAGCCTACCCAGCTTTCAACAAAACTGGAACCACCAAACAGTCCGTCGGTCAGTGCTGTTTCACCTAATTTCATATAACGGTCATGAGGTTTCTCCAGCCAGGTTACTTTGGCACCTTTAGCCAGATTGACTTCTTTTCTCGGCAAATAACGCTCGCGGTACAGTTTACAGTAATCCATTGCATGATTATTACGTTCGTTTAAAGCCGGATCACCCATACGTTCTACTTCTTTTTCAAAATAATCCAGTTTCTGAACAACAGCAGTAAAGTCTTTTTCCTGCTCAGTACGCAAAAGTTCCAACTCAGAATAGAGCAACGGAAGACGTGCTCTCTTTACACGTTCCAACAGCACCGGATCATTGCTTACCGAAGCTTCAGCCTCATCGAAAAGCTGCTGATAGCGCTTCATCAAAGCCGGACGAAGCATACCGTTTTTATGTGATACCGGAGAGTCGTAAATCCACAGACGCAATCCACTTCCCAGCAAAGCCCCTTCCATCACTTTGATATAACGGTATAAATAATCTCCTGCTGCACCATAATAACCGTTCAGAAAATGCTTCATCAGCTTATCAACATCAGCATCCGGATTCCACATCAGTTTGGCAACAAGATAAGCTCTCAATTCGGCAAAATCGCCACACCAGCTACCTGCTATCTGAGAGAAATGCATCTTTACATGATGATCACGGAAGGTACGTATATTATCCTGCAGAATATGAAAATTCGGGAAAGGTGACAAGTAATTGTCGAAATTAATTCCATAGTCCCATACAAAGAGATTGTCTGATATCTGCGACCAGCCTTCGAGGGCTTTCATAAACTGACGTCCACTGGCATTTTCGGTCAACGAAACTTCTCTCTCACAATCAATATCACACAACATCACCGTTACATTAGGCAAAGGCTTGATATGCTTGGGAGGATTCATCGTATACAAATAAGCAAGTGTAGCAAACTCCTTGTCGGGGAAACGTGCAGCCAACTTATTCAAGAAATAAATCATAGAGCCAGATAAAGCTCCTTCTTCCTCATCTATTTTCCGGCAGTTTTCACATGTACAGTTTGTATAATTTCCATCATTCTGACTTACACAAATCAGCTTCTTGTCAGGATTCGCCTTAAAAATAGAATCTATACGCTGCGATACTATTTCGAATACGTCCGGATTGGTCAGACACCACTGACTGGCTTTTCCCGGATGTCTTTTTCCGTTGAAATATGCATAATACTCGGGATGTTTCTCGCCATATACTTCAGCCGGAAGCAACTTGTCGAAAGTATGTACCCAATATCCGGCTGCAAATGTTTCCTGAGGTTCTTCCAGGCGGTTCCACCATTTATAAATGGAATCGCTCCGCATGGCATAACACTGACTCTGACGATAGCGGAAAGCCGGGTTGTCCACTTTCTCTATCATGGGCAGGGAAATATCAGCCGACTGCTTCAGTGAATACTCGTTTTCTCCCCAATAATCTACTCCCAGATAATCTTCGAGCAGAGAAACCGCTCCATAAACTACTCCATTAGCCTCACCGGATATTTTTAAGATACCACCGGCAGTAGACAAAGCATAGCCGTCTTCTTTCACTCCGGCAGGAGCCTGTCCACCAATCAGTATATCCCCTTTCTTTACTTTACGGTTTGCTACAACTGGAATATCAGCTCCCGAAATACGTCCTACAAAAAGTTGCAGGATATTTGCTGCTGTACGGTTCTCTCTGGTGTCATCTTGTAGAATAATTACCGATTTAGTCTTACCACCCCTGACTAAATCAACTTGTGCTTCTGCTTGCAGGCAGGAAGAAGCCAGCAAGGCACAAAAAGCCAATTTTGAAAATTGTCCTAGTGTTTTCATAATATTTTATCAACAATTAAAAAAAGGTACGGTCTTTCTTAATCAAACAGACAAGAATATAAATCTCTATATATTTTGCCATTTTTTATATTCAACAACAAATATAATAATATTTTTCATAAAGTATAAAATCAATAAACAACTACATCGTAACCAACAAGGCTTATTTATAAAAATCAATAAAAACCCTTTCACCGTCACTAACATAATATGAAAGCAACAAAAAGAACCATATCATTCCCAATCAAGAGTCTGATACGGTTCTTCTATGTTTATTTTTATCTCTTTCTGTTATCGTTGCTTACACAGTACTACATGTGGCGGAAAGGAGGTTTCACTACTTTGGCTTTCAGGCGACGTCCGCGATTATCCAGATAAATCTCTGTATCCGGTTTGGCAAATGCAATCTGTACATATCCTAATCCGATTCCGATTTTACGGGTTGGCGACATCGTTCCAGATGTTACATGTCCGATAACATTTCCCTCTCCGTCCGTCAGTGCATATCCATGACGAGGAATACCACGGTCTATCATCTCAAAGCCTACCAACCGGCGAGTTACACCTTCTGCCTTCTGTTTCTCCAGTGCCTGACGATTGGTAAAATTCTTGCCGTCAACAAATTTGGTAATCCATCCCAAACCGGCCTCCAAAGGAGAAGTAGTGTCATCTATATCATTGCCATACAGACAGAATCCCATTTCCAGACGAAGCGTATCACGTGCTCCCAGTCCGACAGGTTTAATGCCATATTCAGCTCCAGCTTCAAATATAGCATCCCAGATACGATCGGCATCCTGAGGATAAAAATATAATTCAAAACCACCCGCACCGGTATAACCTGTATTCGAGATTATCACATTCGGTACTCCGGCAAAATCACCTACACGGAAGGTATAATAAGGTATTTCCGAAAGATTAAGAGAAGTGAGTTTCTGTAAAGTATCAATAGCCTTTGGTCCCTGAACAGCCAACTGAGCAATACGGTCGGATGAATTTTCGAGTTCCGCCCCTACCGTATTATGAGCCACACACCAGTTCCAGTCTTTTTCTATATTAGCTGCATTGACCACCAGCATATATTTATCGGGTTCATAAAAATAGACAAGCAAGTCATCGACGATACCTCCGGTTTCATTCGGGAAACAAGTGTACTGCACTTTTCCCGGAGTAAGTACAGCCGCATTATTGGATGTAACCTGCTGAATAAACTCGAGTGCATGCGGTCCCTTCACCCAAAATTCTCCCATATGGGAAACATCGAATACTCCTACCGACTGACAGACTGTATGGTGTTCATCAAGAATACCCGAATACTCGATAGGCATGTTATAACCAGCAAATTCATGCATTTTGGCACCGAGAGCAATATGCTTCTCGGTAAAAGGAGTAGTTTTCATCAGATAGAATGTTTAAGGTTAATATTTTATATAATCACCACAGATTCCTTGCTTTTCTATAAAAACCGACGGTTCATCTGGAAAAGCCAACAATCTGTGGTGAGATTGTGATAAATTTCTTTATCGGATCAGCTTTCTTAGTATCTCTTGGCAGTCAGTTCGGCTATCTTGACAATCACGTTCATAGCCTTTTCGATAGACTGAATAGGAACAAATTCGTAGCGACCGTGGAAATTCAGTCCGCCGGCAAAGATATTCGGACAAGGCAATCCCTTGAACGACAACTGAGCACCGTCTGTTCCTCCACGGATAGCCTTCACTTTCGGTTCCACTCCGGCTTCCTGCATGGCGGCAAAAGCAATATCTATGATATGCATCAACGGCTCTACCTGCTGGCGCATATTGTAATACTGATCTTTAATATCTACCCTAACCGTACCTTCGCCATATTTTTCGTTAACTTTTTCGGCACATTTCTGCATAAAAATCTTACGTGCCTCAAACTTCTGGCGGTCGTGATCGCGGATGATATAAGATACAGTAGCCTGCTCTACCTCACCTTCCATACCGATCAGATGATAGAATCCCTCATATCCTTCGGTTGTAGCCGGTGTTTCGTTTTCAGGCAGCATACCCACAAACTCGTTGGCTACCAGCAGCGCATTAATCATCTTTCCTTTAGCATAACCCGGATGTACATTTCTACCCTTTACATGTACCTTGGCAGCAGCTGCATTGAAGTTTTCAAACTCCAGCTCACCTACTTCACCTCCATCCATTGTATATGCCCATTTACATCCGAATTTTTCTACATCAAACTTATGTGCTCCCAGTCCGATTTCTTCATCCGGATTGAAGCCTATGCGAATTTTTCCGTGTTCTATTTCAGGATGTTCTTTCAGATATGCCACAGCAGCAATGATTTCGGCAATACCAGCCTTATCATCAGCTCCCAGCAATGTACGGCCGTCGGTTACAATCAGATCCTCTCCTACATGATCGAGCAGTTCTGGAAACTGCTTGGGAGAAAGAATGATTCCCTCTTCCTTACACAGTGTAATATCCTCGCCTCCATAATTACGGACGATATTAGGATTTACATTTTCTCCCGACATGTCGGGGCTGGTATCCATATGAGCTATGAAACCGATTGTAGGTATATCTCTATCTACATTTGCAGGAAGAGTGGCAAACAGATAACCATTGTCATCCAACGAGATTTCCTCCAGTCCCAATGCCTCAAGCTCTGTTTTCAGATATTTGGCAAAAACCATTTGTTTGGGCGTACTAGGAGTTACACCGGTTGACTCGTCAGACTGTGTGTCGAAAGTTACATACTTCAAAAAACGTTCTATTACTGTCATTATTCTTTCGTTGTTAATAATTCTGTTGTGTAAAAATAGGAAATAGCTTTCGAACAGCCAAACGCATTACCATTTTTTAGCCGTTATTTATAAACGATACTCCCGTTTTAGCATAAAGCAGTTAAAAACACGTACCATACCACAAAGTCTTATAAAAAGACGGGAGCTATAACGCTTTTTTTCTTACTTTTGTCATCGAAATTTATAATTTATGAAAAAAATAATTCTACTGTGCACCGCATGCTTGCTTACCATTGCCTGTCTTGCTCAAGAACCCACAGGCATCTTTGCAAGCGATACGCTTTCCATTCCATCTTCAAACATCAAAAAGAAGCATCAGAAAAAATCAGCAGAACGCAATTTACACTATAACATTCTGGGAGGTCCGAGCTTTAGCCCAGACTTCGGTCTTCTGGTGGGAGGTAGTGCGCTGATGACATTCCGTATGAATCCACAAGACACAACCATGCGGCGCTCTGTACTGCCCGTCACAATGGCATTCATGTTTAAGGGAGGGCTGAACATCATGGTTAAGCCTCAGCTTTTCTTCAAGGATGACAAGTTCCGCATCTTCGGACAGTTCAGCTATAAAAATACTCAGGAAAATTTCTACGGAGTAGGATACAGCACAAACAAGGACTATGTGCGCAGCGATACTACCAGTCAATACCGGTACAGCGGTATACAGATAAACCCATGGTTTCTGTTCCGTATAGGAGAAAGTAATTTCTTCGTCGGTCCGCAAATCGACTTGAACTACGACAAGATAACCGATCCTGCCAAGTATCTGACAGAACAGGAAGATTACAAAAGAGCTGGAGGAGGTACAAGCGGATACAGCAATTTCAGCTCCGGACTGGGATTCTTGCTGACTTACGATACACGCGATGTTCCCGCTAATCCGTACAGGGGAGTTTATCTGGACTTCCGTGGAATCATGTATCAGAAATGGCTGGGAGGTGATGACAACTTTTATCGCTTCGAGTTCGACTACCGGCAGTACAAATCAGTTGGTCAGCGAAAAGTGCTGGCATGGACGGTGCAGACCAAAAATGTTTTTGGAAACAACATACCTTTAAATAAATATGTGCTTAGCGGTACACCTTTCGATCTGCGCGGTTACTACATGGGACAATACCGTGATAAAAGCTCGCACATCGCTTTGATGGAATACCGCCAAATGTTCAATACTGATCAAAGCAACTGGATAAAGAAGGTCATTCATCATCTGGGATTCGTGGCCTGGGGAGGAGCCGGATTCATGGGACCAACTCCCGGAAAAATTGAAGGAGTATTGCCTAACGCCGGAGTAGGTCTGCGCATAGAAGTGCAACCTCGCATGAATGTCCGACTGGACTTCGGACGTAATTTCATCAACCGACAGAATTTGTTCTATTTCAATATGACAGAAGCATTCTGATACAATCAGAAGCATAACACACATAACACAAAGACGTATACCAGAAATACATTATTACTGGAATACGTCTTTTTTATTACTTTTAAACTAGTTCTTTTCAGAAAATCATTTCGGGAAACAAATATCAAGCAAAAAGCTTTTATCACAATCGTTATGTTTTTGTAACACTTCAAAGATAGTTTTGCACAAGTTTTCTAACTCATAAAAAAGATTGTTTTTAAATGAAAAGAATTAGTTTAACATTTTTACTTATGCTAATGGTTCACTTGTATGCACTAGCACAAGTAACCACTTCAGGTATGAACGGCTTAGTTAAAGGGGGAAATGAACCATTAATTGGAGCCACAATCGTAGCGGTCCACATTCCATCTGGAACAAGTTACGGAACAGTAACCAATATGGACGGACGTTTTATTTTACAAGGAATGCGTACCGGTGGACCTTACAAAATTGATGTTTCCTATATAGGATTCAAAACTTCAGTTTACGAAGATATCACTCTTTCGTTAGGTGATAATTTCGTATTGAATGTTGATTTGAAAGAAGATCTCGGAGAACTCGATGAGGTTGTAGTGGTAGCTACTCGTTCAAAACTCTCTGGAACTAAAACAGGAGCTTCTACAAATATCAATAATAGGGATATGACTACATTACCATCAATCAGCCGTTCTCTGTCTGACATAACCAAACTTTCTCCCTATGCAGGAAGTGGAAACTCTTTTGGTGGTAGAGATGCACGTATGAACAACATTACGATTGACGGTGCAAACTTAAACAATAACTTCGGACTTTCATCTGCTCCAATGCCGGGAGGTTCCAACCCAATCTCACTGGATGCAATCGAAGAACTTCAGGTAAATATTGCTCCTTTTGACGTACGTCAGGCAAACTTCATCGGTGCCGGAATCAATGCTATCACCAAAAGTGGTACAAATACTTTCAAAGGTACTGCCTATACGTATTTCAAGAACGAAAACATGAGAGGAAACAAGATTGACGGTGAAGATTTGGGAGAACGTCCAATAGAAGCTCACCGAACATATGGTTTTACGTTAGGAGGTCCTATCGTAAAAAACAAACTGTTCTTCTTTGTAAACGGTGAATATGAAGAATCTCCAAGTCCTATATTCAAATGGCGTTTATCTGAGGACGGTGTAGGAAGTGACGCTGATATGATTTCACGAGTTACAGCAGCCGATATGGAAGAATTTGCCAGTATTCTGCGTAACCAGTATAATTATGAACCAGGTTCGTATACCGACTATGATGCAGGTACATTTACAAACAAAATACTGGCACGTGTAGATTGGAACATCAATATGAATAACAAGTTTACAATACGTTACAACTACACAAAAAACAAATACACCAACCCTACCAGCCAAAGTATGCCTTATAAAAATGTCTCACACGGACACTATGGGGTTGCTTCTATGCCTTTCCGCAATAGCTGCTACGATATGAATAATCTGGTTCATTCGTTAACAGCCGAATTAAACAGTAACTTCGGAGGGAAAATGTCAAACCAGATTTTGGGTACCTATACAAAAATCGCCGATGAACGTGGCTCTGATTCATCTATATTCCCAATGGTAGATATTTTGAAAGACGGAGATATGTTCATGACTGCCGGTTATGAACTTTACACTTATAACAATGCAGTACACAACGATATTTGGACTATTACTGATAACTTTACCATGAATCTCGACAAGCATGTACTGACAGCTGGTCTTTCTTACGAACATCAGTATGTAGGCAACTCATTCATGGCTTGCGGTCTGGGATATTACCGTTACAACAGCCTTGAGGACTTCAGAAATGGAGCAGCACCTACTGTATACTCTCTGACCTACGGTTATGGAGGTGAAGATAAACCAGTAGCAGAGCTTTCTTTCGGACAGTTCTCAGCTTATTTACAAGATATGTGGAGCATCACTCCTTATCTGAAAGTGACAGGTGGTATACGTATTGATGTACCTTCTTACTTAAACGATTTGCAGGAAAACAAAGTTGTATCAGGAATGACATTTGCAGGAGGAGCTAAAATCAATACTAGCCAATGGCCTTCGACAAAAGTAATGGTTTCTCCACGTATTGGATTCAACTGGGATGTATTAAAAGACAATACACTGCGCCTGCGTGGTGGCAGCGGACTTTTCACCGGACGTATTCCTTTTGTATTCTTCACCAATATGCCTACCAACAGTGGTATGATTCAGAATACAGTAACAATTACTGATCCTACTATCTTAGCCAAACTATCAGGTGGAGTTATTTCCAAGAACGAAGTCATTGCCCGACTGCCGGAACAGTTTCCACAGACTCCTGTAGAAAAAGCTCCAGGAACAGTAGCCGGAATCGATCCAGATTTCAAACTGCCACAGGTTTGGAAAAATACACTGGCAGCCGATTTTAAACTACCGCTTCCATTTAATACAGAAATGACAATAGAAGGTATCTATGCAAAGAACCTGAATGCAGTAATCCAGCAGAATGTAAATGTCATTCCTCTCAGCGACTCCAAGATGAAAAGATTTGCAGGTCCGGACAATCGTTATCTCTATCCCGGATCCACCGAAAGCCGTATCTACAAAGATATGTCGGGCGCATATATGCTGACAAATACAACCAAAGGATACAGCTATAGTTTGAATGCTTCTTTAAGAATGAATCCAATAGAAAACCTGAACGCAATGCTGTCGTACACATATACCGGTTCAAAAGAAGTTTCGGGTAACCCTGGAGCACAGCCTAACGAACTCTGGCAGAATGTACCGACTGTAAACGGAGGTAACTATATGGAGCTTACCAACTCACAATATCTGACTCCGCACAAGGTAATCGCTTCGCTTTCATACCGCATTCCTTATGCCAAAAACTTTGCCACTTCTGTAAGCCTTTTCTACTCTGGATATAATGCAGGAAACTTCTCTTATATGTATGACGGTGATATGAACCAGGATGGCATCAATAATGATCTGATTTATATACCTAAGAGCAAAGACGAACTGACATTTGTCGATAAAAACGGATTTACAGCAGAACAGCAGGCTGAAGCTTTCTGGAATTATGTAAACCAGGATTCTTATCTGAAAAATCACAAAGGAGAATATGCTAAAGCATACTCAGCTCGTTATCCGTGGGTTAATCAAATAGACCTGAAAGTAGTACAAGACTTTATTGTAAAAGCTGGAAAAACAACAAACACATTACAGGTTTCACTTGACATTTTCAACTTAGGAAACTTGTTGAAAGATACATGGGGAGTAACTAAAGTTCCTGTAAATAGCGGACGTATCTTGAAGTATGAAGGCGTAACAGCTGACAATGTACCGACTTTCTCTATGTATCAATCAGAAAACAAACTTCCTTCTGAAACATTCTCTTACCTGAAAAACAGTTCTAACTGCTGGCAAATTCAGGTTGGCATACGATATATTTTCAACTAATAATTTTACTTTTCATGGAATATTGCCACAATGTGCTTAAAATGCACTTCGACAGTATTCCATTTTTTATTTCTCAACATGATGAAAAAACGTATTATATCTATTCTGCTTATTTTAGGATTGCTAGTCCCAGTAATGGGTAAAAGCAGAAAAGTGGTTATCAAAATTATGGAAACAACCGACGTTCACGGTAACTTCTTTGGATACAACTTCAAAGAAAATCACCCACTGGAAGGAGGATTTCCACAAGTATCTGCTTACGTCAATTCACAACGTGACAGTTTAGGCAAAGAAAACTGTATATTAATCGATGCTGGTGATATTTTACAAGGACAACCATGTGTATACTATACAAACTTCATTGATACCAACAGTCCACATCTTACAAGTGAAATGATGAACTTCATGGGATACGATGCTGCTGCTTTTGGAAATCACGATATAGAAGCCGGACATCCTGTATTCAACCGTTGGGTAGCCGACTGTACATTTCCTATACTGGGTGCAAACATCATATCAAAAGCAACAGGAAAGCCTTATGCCAAACCATATTGCACAATAGAACGTGAGGGCATAAAAATCGCAATCTTGGGTATGATTACTCCTGCTATACCGATGTGGCTTCCTGAAAAACTCTGGCAGGGACTGCAATTCGAAGACATGGTAGAAAGTGCAAGAAAATGGGTATCTCTTATTCTTGAAAAAGAAAAACCAGATATTATGGTAGGATTATTTCACTGTGGACTAAAATCACATGGACAAAACGGATACAATGAAAACCCCGCTGAGGAAATTGCATTAAATATTCCAGGCATGGATATAGTTTTCTATGGACACGATCATCAGGCATATTGTCAGCAAGTCACCAATAAAGTTTCAGGGAAAAAAGTATGGCTCCTTAATGCGGGTGGAGAAACAGTAAACGTAGCAGAAGCTATACTGACTTGTACAATAAGCAACGGTAAAGTAACTCAAAAGAAAATAGAAGGAAACATAGCTTCTGTAAAAGATATAAAACCCGACAAAGCATTTATGAAGCACTTCAGCAAGAAACAAGATGAAGTACAGAAATTTGTATCAGAAGAAGTAGGCGTACTCGACAAGCCTATTTATGGTGCAGATTATTTCTTTGGAAACTCCACTATGGGAGATCTCATGCATCATGTTCAATTCAAGCAAATGAAAGCTGATATTTCGCTGGTAACTCCTTTGGTTTACGACGATGTTGTAAAACCTGGCAAAGTGGCTGTAAGAGATATTTTCATACTCTATCAATATGAAAATATGATAAACGTATTCGAATTGACAGGAAAAGAAGTGCATGACGCATTGGAATACTCTTATTCACGATGGGTTAATACAATGAAATCCTCCGACGACCATGCACTGAACATCCGTATGCAGGAAGGAAAGAAAGCACGTATCGGAACTGCAACTTTCTGCCTTATGTCAGCTGCTGGCATTTCTTATGAGGTAAATCTCAGTCAGCCTGTAGGAAAAAGAGTACGCATATTGAAGATGAAAGATGGCAGTGCGTTCAGTATGGAAAAAACTTACCGCGTAGCTGTCAACTCGTATGTAGGAAGTGGAGGATGCGGGCTGTTAACTGAAGGAACCGGACTCTCCATGTCAGAACTTCGGAGCCGCATCAAAGAAACCTCTGATCATGAATTCCGCTATTACATGATTGATTTTTTCCGCTCATCAAAAGGCGCACTTCAAATCCCTGCTCTGTCCGACTGGAAATTTGTTCCAGATTCTCTGGTAAAAAAATCTCTAGAAACAGATCGTAAAATATTATTTGGAGAATAAAATAGCACACTTAAAAAATGAGAATATCTCAAAATAGAATTGTAAAAGTAAGAAACTTAATAGATTAAAAGTAAAAAACTCCTGCTTTTAGCCACATATCAAAATAATCAAAAGCTAAAGCAGGAGGTCTTTATATTATAACTTATGGATTTATAAATAAGTTTATCCTATTTCAAAACAGATTTCATTTTTTTATTATACTAGAAGTGGCTTGAACCATCGAAACAGTGTGTGCACACCTTGCATTTCGGCAGACCGATAGCCTCTATCAGCGTTTCCAGTGTATTGAATTTCAATGATGTCAGTCCGAAGCGGGCACGGATGCGTTCTACCAGTTCCTTGTATTCAGGTGAGTCGGTAGTAGCATACTTATCCAGCTTAGCATTTTCATCACCTTCTATTTCCTTAATGATACGGCGGGTAATCAGTTCCATATCGCTCTTTGAAGAAGTGAATCCGATAAACGGACAACCGTAAATCAGCGGCGGACAGGCAATACGCATGTGAACCTCTTTAGCTCCGTAATCGTATAGCACATTCACATTGTCACGAAGCTGAGTACCGCGTACGATAGAGTCATCACAGAACAGAATACGCTTACCCTGCAACATGGCACGGTTGGGAATCAGTTTCATCTTTGCCACAAGCGAACGCATAGCCTGATTGCTGGGAGTAAAGCTACGTGGCCAGGTTGGTGTATATTTCGCAATGGCACGATGATAAGGAATACCCTTTCCTTCAGCATATCCCAATGCCATACCTACACCTGAATCGGGAATACCGCAGGCACAGTCCACTTCCGACTCATCGGTCTTACCCATTTTGTAACCGCTCATGAAACGAACTTCTTCTACATTACGTCCTTCGTAGCAAGATACCGGGAAACCATAATAAACCCACAGGAACGAGCAAATCTGCATGTCTTCATTCGGCTTGCGAAGCTGCTCCAGTCCGTCAGCACGCATACGGATAATTTCTCCCGGACCTACATAACGGTCGATTTCGTAATCCAGATTGGGCAGACTGCTTGATTCGCTGGTAGCTGCATAAGCACCATTTTTCTTTCCTATCACAATCGGAGTACGCCCCCATTTGTCGCGTGCCACGATAATGCCGTCTTCTGTCAGAATCAGCATCGAGCAGGAACCTTTGATTTTCTTGTAAACATTTTCAATACCGTCTACAAAATCTTTTCCCTGTACAATCAGCAATGCAATAAGCTCTGTCTGGTTTGTTTTTCCCAAACTCATTTCCGCAAAATGCATATTTGCATCGAGCAAATCTTTTTCAAGTTCAGCCACATTGTTGATCTTCGCAACCGTTACAATGGCGAATTTTCCAAGGTGAGAATTTATCATGATAGGCTGAGGATCGGTATCGCTGATTACACCTATACCCGACTTGCCTCTGAATTTTGGAAGTTCCGATTCAAACTTGGTGCGAAAATAAGAACTTTCCAGACTATGAATAGAACGAACGAAACCTTCGCCTTCCGAATATGTTGCCATACCGGCACGTTTCGTACCTAAATGTGAGTTATAATCCGTACCGTAAAATAAATCGGTTACGCATTCAGCCATTGAGACTGTACCGAAAAAACCACCCATTCCTTTTTTATTTTATAATTAATAGTTCGATTTTCGAGTGCAAAAATACGCAAAAGACAAGAAGTACAGAAGAATGCAATGCGAAATCTTAATACGGTATATTGAAAATTTTCACTTCAAATGTTTTACAGAAGACTAAAGATTCAGTATATTTGTTTTATTGCCTGCTTATTAACCTCTCTAATAATCAAACAAATGAGAAAGATCTCACTTACAAGGTCCGCGTTAGTTACCGGATGTATCCTTACCTCTTTCATGCCACTTCAAGGGAAAGCAAAAAATCTCTTTTTGGAACAAGGCATACAGTCTTTCTCCGGACATGCTCGGACAGATACAAGGGTGACATACAAGGAAAAAAGAGATACACTCATACAAAATGACCATACGTTACTGATAGCCGGACAATTTGTAGAAAATGATACACTCTTTTTTGTGCAGGAGTACGACCGTGAGGACGGAGAAATGTCACGAAACACGTATATCTTTTTGGAACCGGACCGACAAAGCGAGTATTTCCAACCGGACTACTGGATTAATCGTTTCGAAGGTAACCATGAGGATTACCTACAGCAAATCAAGGAACACAGAAACTATCACCTGAAAAACAATGGCACTCCTTACCAGAAAGTAAACACTTTCGGACTACCTGCCGACTGGATTCCTCTGCATTATTTCGACGGAAAGCCCTATGCCTACATTCCGCCTGAAACAGACACTCCAGCTCCTAGAAGATTAACAGACTCTCTTCTGATACAGAAAGATTTTGAAATCTATACCTTTCCACTCAGAAAAAGCCGAAAACTGTCGCCTACTCTCTATCATTTCCGACTTGAAGAAACAGATCTGTTCATCCATATACTAGACGAACAGACTCAGACCGCTGTCTGGGAATATAGGCAAGGAACGAAAAACTGGTATCACCTGATGATACCGGTCGCTTCTGTTCGCTATTTCGATCTGATGCATAGCATCGCACCTAATCACAAATACTTTGAAACACACCAAGCACCTGCATTCGACTCAGTCAACATAAAGGCTTTATTACAGCAGAAACAACAAAGCAATATTCCCGAAAAAGAATAAACCTAATAACGGAATCCATTTTCCGCTATCAGGACACATCATACCACAGGCATGATTGCTGATATAATATTTTTTAACAAATAAACATAGGGGGATTCGGTTGCTTTGACGTTCATATGAAAAAGACATTAAAGACTTTCTGTCAAATCCGAAAAAACAATTATAAACCCAAACCATTACCAGTATGACAAAGATTATTTTACCACTAGACTTTCTTTTTTGGGGAGGCATGCAGACTGCCGCATGTGGCGATGAAGAACGAATGACTGAACCGACTGTTTCATCTGGCCTTCTGCCGAATCAGGGCAATCAGGAAATTCCTGCAAACGAATTGCAACAGTACATAGACTAAAATGTTAGTTGACAAACTGACATTTTGCATATTTTTCCCTTCGAGATTCGTTTCTTTTCAGCCTGCACCGAAGCCGATATTTTCAAAGGAACAATCTCGAAGAGATTCTTCTTATTACCAACATGATAGATAAAAATTTAACACTTTATGAAGAACAAAACAGCTCCTTCCAGAAACATTAAAGCACCTTTTTTAGGGTATCTGTACATGTTACCGGAAGAGTCAGCCAACTTATCGAGTCATTTTTTTAATTTATCTCGATGTTTTTTTAATTTTCCACAATATTTTTCCAAAAACATGAGGGAGAAATACGCATAAAAGCAGACTTTTCTTTTATCTTTTATGCAGGAATCTGAATAATTTTTCAGTTTTCACTAGCTTACTTTTCTCTCGAACAACAAAATTTGATACAGGCCATGTCAATAATCTTCCGTTTTTCCAAACAAACAGACAACCGTTATCGCTTTATGCTTTCTTTTGGAATCCGGTTGTATACCTACGGCAAAGCCTGACTGAAAAATTTTAATAAAAAAACTGGAAGTTTTTTTAAACAAAAACGAAACAAGATTGTTTTATATGCAGAAGAATTAAAGAGGAAAACAATTAGACTAGACTAATTTTATGTACACAAATGTCACCGCTACAACACCGGTGACATTTTTTTTGCACTTAAATAAATTCTTCGGAGGGAATAAAAAAGAAAAAGGTTGGATTCATATTCCAACCTTTTCGAGCCTCTTGTCGGATTCGAACCAACGACCCCGAGATTACAAATCACGTGCTCTGGCCAACTGAGCTAAAGAGGCAATAAATATGTTTTTTTCGAGCCTCTTGTCGGATTCGAACCAACGACCCCGAGATTACAAATCACGTGCTCTGGCCAACTGAGCTAAAGAGGCAGGTGGGCAAGCTTGCCATATCGCGCCGCTACAACCAACTACCTTTGCTGCGATCAAGCCCTGGAGGATTCGAAGGGAGCTGGCCGTATGGGACTTACCCATGTTATGTCTGCATCAGAGATTCATCATCGATGTTTCTCGATTGCGGGTGCAAAGGTACACATATTTTTTGAACCTGCAATACTTTGCCACAAAAAAATGCACAAAAATTGAAAGAAATACGTTTTTTACAAGTTTTATAGCCCGGAATATCTCCAAAAAGCGTACTTTTGTAGTCTTAATATATAAAGTTATAAAGTAAAGACAGAGATGCCAACAGACAAACCGATTACACTTCAGGAACACGCTATGCGGTTCGGTACTTTTATGGGAATATTCTGGATATTCAAATTCATTTTTCTTCCCTTGGGATTCACTATCCCTCTCCTTCAGCTATTGTTCGTACTGCTTACCCTGTTCGTTCCTGTGTTAGGATACATTTACGTACGCAAGTTCAGAAATACATACTGTAACGGTGAGATTTCATTTTTCCGTGCTTTTTTATTTACCCTGTACATGTATCTGTTTGCCGCATTGCTGGCAGCAGTAGCACACTATGTCTATTTCCGCTTTATCGATCAGGGATTTCTGGCAGACTCATACCTGCAACAGCTGGAAAGCATCAAAGCAAGTGCCCAGGGTGAAATGGTATCTTCCATCGACCAGCTTATTCAGGCTTTTGATACGATTTCATCGTTGACTCCGCTGCAACTTACATTTCAGTTGATTTTTCAAAATATATTTTACGGCATCCTGCTGGCTATACCTACCGGCCTGGTGGCAATGAAACAAAAAAAACGTTTTTAAACTATGGATATATCAGTAATCGTTCCTTTATATAATGAGGAAGAGTCTTTACCCGAACTGCATGCGTGGATAAAGAGAGTTATGGACGCGAACGGATTCAGTTACGAAATCATCTTCGTAAACGACGGAAGTACCGACGGTTCATGGAAGGTCATCGAATCTTTAAGTAAGGACAACAAGGAGGTGAAAGGAATAAAATTCCGCCGTAACTATGGAAAGTCTCCGGCACTGTTCTGCGGATTCGAACGTGCGGAGGGAGATGTGGTCATCACAATGGATGCCGATCTTCAGGACAGTCCCGACGAAATACCGGAACTCTACCGCATGATTACTGTCGACGGATATGATCTGGTTTCGGGATGGAAGCAGAAACGGTATGATCCGCTGTCGAAAACAATTCCGACCAAACTGTTCAACGCTACGGCCCGCGCTGTTTCAGGTATCCATAACCTGCACGATTTCAACTGTGGACTGAAGGCTTACCGCAAGGAGGTTATCAAGAACATTGAGGTATATGGCGAAATGCACCGCTATATTCCTTATCTGGCAAAAAATGCCGGTTTCAGCAAGATAGGCGAAAAAGTGGTTCACCACCAGGCACGAAAATACGGAAAGACAAAATTCGGACTGAACCGTTTCGTCAACGGTTATCTGGACTTACTCACACTCTGGTTCCTGTCTAAATTCGGTATCAAGCCGATGCATATCTTCGGCTTTCTGGGTTCTATCATGTTTATTCTCGGTTTCATAGCCGTAGCTATCATAGGAGTCAACAAGTTGTACGACCTGTATGCCGGTAATCCGTACAGACTGATTACAGACAGTCCGTATTTCTATCTGGCTCTTACAACCATGATTATCGGTACACAACTCTTCCTTGCCGGATTCATCGGAGAACTGATAGCCCGCAATGCTCCTGAGCGAAACAAATATCAAATAGAAAAAGAACTGTAACCATGAAGAAACTACCGGCCATATTAGGCTTGCTTTTATTAATATGCATATTCTTCCCGGGGTGTGAAGTAGAAAACTGTCCACCCAACTCCATGTCGTATGCATATTTTTCATTAGTAGACCAACACGGAAGGTCTTTCAATACATCAGACACCATTACGATTGTGGGACAGACACATGCCGACATCGTAGTATACGATACCCTGCCCGACGGAAGCCTCCAGCCCCGTACCGTACAGGATTCACTCGTATCGGATACACTCATCAACAAGGAAGCGGGTGCCAGCAGTTTCGAACTTCCGTTCAGCTACGGCACTCATACACGGTTTGTCTTTATTTATCGCAGTCTGGAAAGACGGTATGCCGGTACTGATACCATCAATATCGAACACCGGAACATCCCGTATTTCACCAACCTGGACTGTGGCTCCATGATGTTTTACGAGGTCACCAAAGTAGAGAATACCCGTCACCGCCTCGATTCATTGACTATAACCAATCCGAATATAGACAATAATGAAAAAGAAAACTTTAAAATATATTTCACTGTTCTTGATACTGACGAGTAGTCTTTTCCTATTGCCGTCGCATGCATATGCACAAAAAAAGGACAAAGAGACATTGAAGGCAGAATACAAGGCTTCTCCACTTTATCAGGGAACTTCCGTCGGCATAGAAGTTGCCGGCGCAGGAGGATATTTGCTGGGAGGTGACATTTTGAGCAGTGAAATCATCGTTCAGACTAACTTAAAGAACCGCTTCCTGCCCGTAGTGGAAATAGGATATGGAAAAACTGACGTCATCAATGATGCCAACGACATGCATTACAAGACGTCGGCTCCTTATTTCCGTATTGGTATGGACTACAATGTCTTCTACCAGAAACCTTATCTGCCGGGATACTTATATGTTGGCTTACGATATGGTATGAGCAGCTTCACTTACGATGCCAGCGGTCCTGACATGACCGACCCAAACTACGGAGGACATATAACAGTTCCTTTTGCCGATCTGGGTGTAAAGAGCAATGCCAGCTGGCTGGAAGGAGTTGTGGGGATTAAAGTTAAAATATACAAGCGTTTCCACATGGGATGGGCTGTACGATATAAAATGCGTATGAGCGTAGACAGTCATGAAAACTCTAACCCATGGTATGTTCCTGGTTTCGGTAAAAACGCCGGAAGCAGCTTCAATCTGACGTATAACTTAATATACAATTTACCTTTTTAAAAGCGCATGAGTACACTTGAAATATGGTTGCTTGCCGTCAGCCTGGCTATCGACTGCTTCACGGTTTCGGTGACAAGCGGCATCATACTACGCCGTATCCAATGGCGGACATTTTTAAAAATGGCTTTTTTCTTCGGGTTCTTTCAAGCTTTGATGCCACTGATAGGATGGTTCGGAGCCAGCCGTTTCAATCACCTTATCGAATCGTACGACCACTGGATAGCATTTGCCTTGCTGGCATTTCTCGGTATCCGTATGATACGCGAACATTTTAAGGATAGCGAAGAATGCAGTTTCGACCCTACCAGCCTGAAGGTAATCCTTACCATGGCGGTAGCTACCAGCATCGATGCACTGGCAGTAGGAATCTCTTTTGCATTTACGGGATTCAACTCTATCGGCCAGTTGTTCTCTCCGCTCATTATCATCGGCATCGCTTCATTCGTTCTCTCGATAGTCGGAAACCTGATCGGTATCTTTTTCGGAAAACGCTTCAACCTGCGTATGGAACTTTTCGGAGGTCTGGTATTAATAGGTATCGGTGTGAAAATTCTTGTAGAACATCTTTTTTTATAAATTAAACTCAACGATATAATCTATGGCAAACAATAAAGGTTTAAAATGGCAACTGCCTTTTCTGGCATTCCTGATAATCGGAACGGTATTGATTCTCCGGAAACAAGCTCCTTTCCAGACAGACGAAGGACTGGTGTTCGGCACAATGTACAAGATAACTTACCAGTCGAAAGAAAACCTGAAAAAAGATATAGAAGCTGAATTGCAGAAAGTAAACAATTCGCTCTCTCCATTCAGTAAGGAATCGGTTATCACACGCATCAACAACAATGAAGAAATGACGGCCGACAGTATGTTTACTTATGTTTTCCGTCTGGCGAAAGATATTTCTCAGGAAACTTACGGAGCTTTCGACATTACCGTTGCTCCGCTGGTAAATGCATGGGGATTCGGATTCAAGAACGCCACAAACATACAGGCGCATACCATAGACAGTATACGTCAGTTTGTCGGATTCGAGAAAATAGACCTTATCGATGGAAAAATCGTCAAGAAAGATCCACGCGTAATGCTCGACTGTAGCGCCATAGCCAAAGGGTTCGGAGTAGACTGTGTGGCACGCCTGCTCGACAGCAAAGGTGTAAAAAACTATATGATAAACATCGGAGGAGAACTGGTTATGAAAGGAGAAAACCAGAATATGGAAAGCTGGCGCATCGGTATCAACAAACCGATAGACGACTCACTGGCTGTAAATCAGGAATTGCAGACTGTGCTCGAAATCACCAACGCCGGACTTGCCACTTCGGGTAATTACCGCAACTTCTACTATAAAGACGGTAAAAAATATGCGCACACCATCGACCCGCGTACAGGCTATCCGGTGCAGCATAACATACTCTCATCTACTGTCGTAGCAAAAGACTGTGCAACAGCCGATGCTTACGCCACTTCGTTCATGGTGCTCGGACTTGATTCAGCAAAGGCAATCTGCAATGCTCATCCTGAACTCGATGCTTATTTCATCTACGAACGTAAAGACGGGAAAATGGATATTTACTTTACCAATGGCATGAAGAAATATTTAAAAAACTAAATACCTGAAAAACCATGAAAGAAACAAACGAAAAACAGACAGGACTGCCGGAAAATGCATTCCGCCCACTGAAACCGGGAGAGCAGTATCACCCGCTGATGTCGCCCGACAAAAACTATCCGGAGGTAAACCTCTGGTCTGTATTATGGGGTATCGCCATGGCGATACTTTTCTCTGCCGCCTCAGCTTATCTGGGACTGAAGGTCGGTCAAGTATTCGAGGCTGCTATTCCTATCGCCATCATTGCCGTAGGTGTTTCGAGCGCAGCCAAACGTAAAAGTGCATTAGGTGAAAACGTCATTATACAATCCATCGGAGCCTGCTCGGGAGTTATCGTAGCAGGAGCTATCTTCACCCTGCCCGCATTATACATCTTGCAGGACAAATATCCGGAAATGACAGTCGACTTCTTCCAGATGTTCATCAGTTCACTGCTGGGAGGTGTGCTGGGAATCTTGTTCCTGATTCCGTTCCGCAAGTATTTCGTCAGCGAAAAGCACGGAGAATATCCGTTCCCTGAAGCTACCGCCAGTACACAAGTGCTCGTTTCGGGTGAAAAAGGAGGAAGTCAGGCTAAACCGCTGCTCTTTGCCGGACTGATAGGTGGTCTGTACGACTTTATCGTAGCTACCTTCGGATGGTGGAACGAAAACTTCACAACCCGTGTCTGCGGATGGGGAGAAATGATAGCCGAAAAAGCCAAACTGGTTGTAAAAATCAATACCGGAGCTGCCGTACTGGGACTGGGTTACATCGTAGGTCTGAAATATGCTGCCATTATCTGTGCCGGTTCGCTTGCCGTATGGCTGATTATCGTTCCGGGTATCTCACTGATCTGGGGCGATCAGGTACTGAACGCATGGAATCCGGCTATCACCGAAACTGTAAGCAGCATGTCGCCTGAAGCCATTTTCTCTCAGTACGCCAAAAGCATCGGTATCGGAGGTATCGCCATGGCTGGTATCATCGGAATCGTACGTTCATGGAGCATCATCAAGAGTGCCGTAAGTCTGGCTGCCAAGGAAATGGGTGGTAAGAAAGCGGAAGCCAATGTGGTACGTACACAGAAAGACCTTTCGATGAAGATTATTGCAATCGGCTCTATCATTACTATCATACTGGTAGCTCTGTTTTTCTACTTTGATGTAATGCAGGGCAATCTGCTTCACACCATCGTAGCCATTGTCCTGGTAGCAGGTATTTCCTTCCTGTTTACTACCGTTGCAGCCAATGCCATTGCCATCGTTGGAACGAATCCGGTATCGGGTATGACACTGATGACACTGATTCTGGCCTCTGTCGTGATGGTAGCTGTCGGTCTGAAAGGTGCAACCGGAATGGTAGCCTCACTGGTCATGGGAGGTGTAGTTTGTACAGCATTGTCAATGGCTGGAGGTTTCATCACCGACTTGAAAATCGGTTACTGGCTGGGTAGTACACCTGCCAAACAGCAGACCTGGAAATTCCTGGGTACACTGGTATCTGCCGCTACTGTAGGAGGTGTCATCATGATTCTGAACAAGACTTACGGATTCTCATCGGGTGCTCTGGCTGCTCCTCAGGCTAATGCCATGGCTGCCGTTATCGATCCGCTGATGAACGGTGTAGCTGCCCCGTGGCTGTTGTATGGCATAGGAGCTGTACTGGCTCTCATACTGACTTATTTCAAAGTACCGGCACTGGCTTTCGCTCTGGGTATGTTTATTCCACTGGAACTGAACCTGCCGCTTATCGTAGGTGGAGCAATCAACTGGTATGTAACAACCCGCAGCAAAGATGAAGCTGTCAACACCGCACGCGGAGAAAAGGGAACACTCCTCGCTTCCGGATTTATTGCCGGAGGTGCACTGATGGGAGTAGTCAGTGCTGCTATGCGTTTCGGAGGAATCAACCTCGTAAACGAAGCATGGCTTGAAAATCCGCTAAGTCAGGTTGTATCGCTAGTAGCTTACGTACTGCTGATTGTATATCTGGTAAAAGCAAGTATGAACATCAAGAAATCATAATAATCAGACAGACATATATTTATACATTAAAATAACATTCACCCACAGACATTCTGCTCCGATGGAAGTCTGTGGGTGTTTTTGTTATCTTAAAAGATTTATGCTATCTTTGAACCTGCCAATCCAGCTATCCAGCTGTTATGATTCAAACCATCATCGGACAACTTTATGTCCGAAAAAGCATATAGGCTCACTCCTACAACCATAACAGCGGATAAGGTACAAACAACCGGGTAATATTCAAACAACCAAATAAAATTAATACACGTATGAAAAAACTATTTCTTATGAGCCTGGTCTTTCTTTCGACTATGCTCGCAGCCCAAAAACCAGTGGAAATCAAATTATGGCCTAATGGGGCTCCTAACACAAACAACATGACTCAGCAAGTAGAAAACGGTCCGCTTTATGTAGCAGAACCCACTCTGACCGTTTATCCGGCTAAAGAAGGAAATGGAATGGCCATTGTTGCCTGTCCCGGAGGAGGATATACTCACCTTGCGATGAACCACGAAGGTCACGATCTGGCAAACTGGTTCAACAGTCAGGGTATCACCTATGCCGTACTTACCTACCGCATGCCAAATGGAAATAACGAAGTTCCGCTAAGCGATGCACAACAAGCTTTGCGCATCATGCGACAACATGCTGCTGAATGGAACATACAACAAGTTGGTATCATGGGATCTTCGGCAGGCGGACACCTTGCCAGCACTGCTGCCACTCATTTTACCGATGCTGAGACTCGTCCGGATTTCCAGATTCTTTTCTATCCAGTAATTACTATGGACCCGACTTATACTCACATGGGATCTCACGACAACCTGCTGGGCAAAAATCCATCGAAAGAACTCGAACAGAAATATTCCAATGAACTGCAAGTCACCCCACAAACTCCTCCGGCTTTTATCATGCATAGTAGTGACGACGGTGCGGTACCGGTAGCAAACAGCGTGAACTATTATATGGCACTGGTAAAAAACAAAGTTTCTGCCAGCCTGCACACCTATCCCATCGGAGGTCATGGATGGGGATTCCGTGATTCTTTTATCTACAAACGCCAGTGGACAGGCGAACTGGAAAAATGGCTTCGCGAAATAAATAACAAATAATAACTACTTAACCTTTTGTAATACAAATAAAAGTCGTACCTTTGCACCCGCTAATACGGGATATTAGCATAATTCAAATCATTAACATTAAAAAATTAACGTTTAAGAAATGGCAACTAAAATCAGATTGCAGAGAAACGGACGCAAAGGTTATGCGTTCTATTCAATTGTTATTGCAGATGCAAGAGCACCACGTGATGGTAGATTTACTGAAAAAATTGGTACTTACAACCCTAATACCAATCCTGCCACAGTAGATTTGAATTTTGAACGTGCATTACACTGGGTAATGGTAGGTGCACAGCCTACTGATACCGTACGCAACATTTTGTCACGCGAAGGTGTTTACATGAAGAAACACTTGTTGGGTGGTGTTGCAAAAGGTGCATTCGATGAAGCTGCTGCTGAAGCTCGTTTCAACGCTTGGAAAGAAAACAAGCAGAACGGTCTGGCTGCTTTGAAAGCTAAAGAAGAAGAAGCTAAGAAAGCTGAAGCTAAAGCACGTCTGGAAGCAGAAAAGAAAGTAAACGAAGAAATCGCTAAGAAAGTAGCTGAAAAGAAAGCTGCTGAAGCTGCTGCAAAAGCTGAAGCAGAAGCTGCTGCTAACGCAGAAGAAGCACCGGCTGCTGAAGAAGCTCCGGCTGAAGCATAATTCGTTACTTCAAAACGACATTACAAAGAGGTTGTCCGATCGGGCAGCCTCTTTTTTTATGCTAAAAAACAGAGATCTAAAAGGTTTAAAAAAGGAATGTTTAAAATATATCAATAAATAAGGCTTTTTCAACTAAATAAAACAAACGTTTATATATTTGCACCAAAATTTAATATAATTAATATTTGATAACCTGATCTATTACAAGATTCCTTTGTGGAAGATATATACAAACCAAACAAAATACGACACTAAAAAACATGATTTATGAAAACACATTTTTTTTTGATCTTTATCCGTGCGCGTTAACACACATTCTTTACTAGAGTTGATCTACTATTGACCAATCACATTACATCTGAAAATCTTCAATACAGAATTATTTCACTATTTAAGACACGGCAACAAAATTATTCATATGTATTGACCTAAACTTTATGTAATAACAAACTATTAATTACTATGAAAGACAAATTATCAATTTGGTGGAAATTCTGCCTGCTAACCCTTTTACTAGTATTAGCTCCACCTGAAATTATGGCACAAGGTTTAACCATAAAAGGACAAGTCTTAGATTCAAACAATGAACCTATCATTGGAGCATCTATCGTAGAAAAAGGGAACACTTCCAACGGAACCATCACAGACTTCGATGGTAATTTCAGTTTCAAGATCTCAGGCAAAGGAAAAACAATCGTTATTACCTACATCGGCTATCAGACTCAGGAACTGACTGTAACTTCCGGCAAAGCCTTGAAAGTTATAATGAAGGAAGATGCACAGGCTATGGACGAAGTCGTAGTCATCGGTTATACCAGCAAAGCACGTAAAGACCTTACAGGTTCTGTAGGTTCTGTTTCAGGAGTTAAAATCGCAGCCATTCCGGTCAGCTCGGCAGCTGTTGCATTGCAGGGTAAAATCGCCGGTGTACAGGTTACTACGGTCGATGGTGCTCCGGGAGCAGATATCAACATCCGTGTACGTGGAGGAACATCTGTAACCCAAAGTAACGAACCTCTTTATATCGTCGATGGTTTCCAGGTAGACAATATCAACGATATTCCTCCTACAGATATTGCATCTATCGATGTATTAAAGGATGCGTCTATTACAGCTATCTATGGAGCCAAAGGTGGTAACGGTGTAGTTGTAGTTACCACAAAATCGGCAAAAGCCGGAAAGATCCAGGTGAGCCTCAATGCTCATCTCTCTACCAGCCAGCTTGCTAAGAAACTGGATCTGATGAATGCAGCAGAATTTGCACGTTATCAGTATGAATGGTCTGCATGTAACGGTAGCCGTTCATCAAATGCCAAATTCTTCCGTGCAAACTTCGGTAACCCGCAAGACCTTGACATGTACAACACCTTACCTACTCACGACTGGCAAGATGAAGTTATGGGAGAAAATCCGATTAACTACTCTACCAATGTCAGCATCGGAGGAGGTACTGAAAAAATGCGTTTCAACGCTTCATTAACCCAAAGTGAAGATAAAGGTATCATCATGGGTTCTGGAGTTCGCCGTACTAACCTTAACATCAAGACAGCTATTGATATCACCAAGAACCTGACTTTGCAAATCAATCCTAAGTTCTCGTTCCGTCGCGATGAAGGAGCCGGTGGTGACAATATCGGTACAGGTGGTATCATCGATGTATTGCGCTATCGTCCGACTAATGGTTTACGTGAATTCGGATACATCGACCCGTCTTATGCAGACCCGGATGAAGAAGCTCTTTTCACCTATACCAATCCTAAGAGCGATATCAGCATTAACCAGCAGAAAAAGTATTCATACAACTATACCAATGCTTTCTCTTTGGAATGGAAACCTATCAAAGGTCTGATACTCCGCTCTGAAGCAACAATCGGATTGACTTGGAAAGACCAGTACCGTTTCTATGGTGCACTGACCAGCGAAGGTCAGAACAACAACTCACAGCCTGTTGCCAATATTCAGAAAGACTATACATTCAAGTATATCTGGACCAATACTGCATCATATGGCTTCACACTGAAAAATGTTCATAACATCTCCTTGCTGTTAGGACAGGAAATCTATCATAGCCAGAATACCAAGAACGTACAGAAGAACCGCTATTTTCCACGTGCATTCGAAGCTGATCAGGCTTGGGCAAACATGGGATTCGGTACTCCACAAGAATCATATACACAGCTTTCTACTCCTGACCGTACAGCTTCATTCTTCGGACAGGCAAGTTATAACTACAACCACAAATACTTGCTTTCATTGACAATGCGTGCCGATGGTTCTACCAAGTTCGCGCCAGGAAACCAGTGGGGCTACTTCCCTTCTATCTCCGGAGCGTGGGTGCTTTCTGAAGAAAACTTCCTGAATGACGTAGAATGGATCGATCAACTGAAACTTCGTGCTGCTGTCGGTCTGGCAGGTAATAACCGTATCGACAACGATATGTGGCGTTACTTATATACTGTCAATTCTACTGGCGGTCCTGGTTTCGGAGAATCTACTCAGTTTGGTGAACAGTGGTACGGCAACCAGGGAGGTACTACCTTTGCCAACAAGGATATCAAGTGGGAAACTACATTGACACGAAACCTTGCTGCCGATATCACTTTGTTTGGCGGCCGTCTGACTGTAACTCCTGAAGTTTACTGGAATACTACCAAAGATTTGCTTTACAAATCAGACATACCTTCTTCTGTAGGTTATATCAGCCAGATGCAGAACATCGGTCAGGTAACAAACAAAGGTATCGAGTTGAGTATATCAGGCGATATCCTCAGAGGTAGAGATTATGTACTTTCTGCCAACCTTTCTCTTGGTATGAACAAAATGAAAGTAGACAAGCTGAACGGTACCGACGATGTTATCTGGGACCAGAACAGCCGCTGGAAATCAAGCTATAATGACTACTGTCTGAAAGTAGGCGACCAGGTAGGTCTGATCTACGGTTTCGTTTACGACGGACTGTACTCGATGGATGAATTCTATTTCGACCCGACAAATAACCTTCAGGCTCTGCCTTGGGGATCGACAGCTGCCGAAAACGGAACATCTAAAGACGCTCCGCTGGTAGATGAAAATGGAGTAGAACATCCTAAGACAGTCATCAACGAAGTATCAGGAAGCTCTAACTCAGGTATTGCTACCCTTCCGGGAAAAATCAAATTCAAAGATTTGAATGGTGACGGCAAAATTACAGAAGACGACCGTACTGTCATTGGTAACACCAATCCGAAAGTACAGGGAGGATTTGGCGTAAGCGGACAATGGAAGAACTTCGACTTCGCCATGAACTTCAACTTTATGCTCGACTTCGATGTAAACAATGCAACAGCTTATCAACTTTCTTCATCAGAAGGCAACGATAAAAAGTTCTATAATGTACTCGGTACATTTGCCGACAACGGATGGAGATATACTCGCGATGGCGACGGTGAATGTATGTACAAATGTTATTTCATCGATGGTTCTATCGACATGTACCGTCAGCTGAACGAAGGCAGAACACTTTGGAACCCAACTGATGTAACTCAGAAGATCACTCATTCTTACTTCATCGAAGATGGTTCATTCGTTCGTTGCCAGGACTTGACTATCGGTTACACATTGCCAGAAAAGCTGACATCAAAAATGGGTATTTCAAAAGCTCGTTTCTATGTTTCAGCATCCAATCTGTTTATCATTACCGGATATTCTGGTTACGACCCGGAAGTAGATATTCAGACAGGTCTGACTTGCGGTATGGACTACAACCGCTACCCACGTAGCCGCAGCTTCGTATTTGGAACAAATATCACCTTTTAAAACTTGAAAGTACATGAAACTCAAAAATATATTAGTCATAGGCTTGACTTCTCTGACATTGGCATCATGCAATGATTTTTTGGATGTCGAATCCCCGTCAAGCTACAGCGAAGAGTTCGTTTTCAGCCAGAAAACAGAAATCAACCGCGCACTTAATGGAGTATATGCATCTATCCTTGTAAACGACTTGTATGGAAAAGCTTTCCAGAGAACCTTCATCCTCAACAGCGATGTAGAAATGATGATAAGCAGTACAAACGTAGCTACCCACAACAGTTATGCACGCTTCGACTGCGATGATCAGGGTAGCGAAATCAACAAGTACTGGCAAGCTGCATACAAAGCCATCGAAGATGCCAACCGTTTTATATACAATCTGGAAAACAGCCCGCTTTACAATGAAGAAGACGCTGAAATCATGCAGATGATGGGAGAAGCCAAATGTATCCGTGCTATGGTCTACCATGACATGGTCGTTATGTTCGGAGATATTCCTTTCACTTTCCGTCCGGCTTCACAACTGGGAGGTGATTACGTCATTCCTATCATGGACCGTAAAGAAATACAAGACAATCTGATAAATGACCTGAAGGCTATCGCTCCTAAAATGAGTTCATCCGCTTCTGTCACTGTAGAACGTGCTTCACAGGAATTTGCATACGCCCTCATCGCACGTATTGCACTTACAGCAGGAGGCTATTCACTCCATCCGGATAAAAACAATCCTAAAAGCTACGGTGTCATGAGCCGTCCGGAAAATTATCAGGACTACTACCGTATTGCCAAGGAATATACCAATCTGGTTATCTCGTCAGGTTCTCACTCCATAGGAACTTCTTATAAAGATGTATTCCTGAAAGAAAGTAATTTCGAACTAATCAGCAAGGGAGATCCTATTTTCGAAATACCTTTCGCTAAAGAATCAACAGGCGAAACTGGAAATATCCAGGGTCCTACCTCTACAGCCAATGAAGGACAGACACTTGGTAAGAACGTATGGGGAGCAGCCGACGGAAACGGCAGACTGAATGCATTCTACCGCTACTCATTCGATGAAAAAGACAAACGCCGTGATTTCGTCAACGGACTCTGGTATTACGGAAACAGTACAAACAATGTCAGTCAAGATTCCTGCCTGATCCGTTCAGACTACACCGTACACAACAACAAATGGTCTAAACTGTGGGCCAATGCCGGACAATTCCTTAATACAAGTTCAGGAAGTACAGGTATCAACTTCCCTTACATGCGCTATGCCGATGTCTTGCTGATGAATGCCGAAGCTATCAACGAACTGGAAGGTCCGACTAAAGAAGCTCAAGAGTCACTCCGTCAGGTACGTAGCCGTGCCTTCGACGATCAGGGTGCTGTCAATACTTACGTAACCAATGCAGCTTCTTCGAAAGAGAAATTCCTCCAGGCCGTACTGGACGAACGTAAATGGGAGTTTGCAGGTGAAAACATCCGCTGGCGCGACCTTGTACGTAACAACCTGTACAGTCAGGAAGTAGTATACAGCTTCTTACGTTACCTGTCGGTTGCCATGTCAAACGCCGGTACATATACCGGATTTGAAGATGATATAGCCGAACACGACGGAAGCAATTATCTGGACGAACTGCCAGAATATATGTATTACCATGTACTTCCTCAGAGTGCAGAATGGCGTGTAGATCCCAGTCAGGTATATGGTTATCCATACCCGAACACCACACTGGATATCCTCTATATTTACAATCCTTACAAATCGGCAAGCCAGCCGGCAACAGCTCTTACCGCTATCGATGGAAAAACATGGGAATCAGCCGAATTCTATCAGTGGAGTAGCGATTCTGAGCCAACCAACCAATGTAAATATTCATTCTATGGATATATCCGCCACACAGAACAAGGTACTATAGTATTGGTAAAAGACGGAACAGAAGTTCCATTGGAAGGCAACAGCGTTCCTTCAGTCAGCGCATTGCCTCCGGTACGTTATATTCTGCCTTATCCAAATGCAGCTATCCAGCGTTCTGCCGGAGCCTATAAGAACTATTATGGATATTAATAACAACACTCAAAAAAGATTACCATGAAAAAACTATTTCTATATTCCTTAATGCTATCATCTGTGCTTTCGTTCAGCTCATGCTCTGACGAAGATGAAAGTTTTGGAGCGTCACTAGACCGGGAATGGATGACAATGTTCATCTGCGACAACAACAGAGGCAAGGGAGATGACTACGCATACAACTGTAAGGCAGAAGGTCCTAACGGAAACGATATTCATCTGTACTGGTACGGTGTAAATGACTGTGCCGGATATCAGATTCGCCAGGCACTCCAGCCTAATGTGGCAAATGGAGCTGATGCATGGGGAACATCTGCTGAAAACGGCTTACTGCTACTCGACACAATTGTAGGTCCCGACGTACTCGATCTGGTTATCAAAGACCAGCAGTACTCTACCGATTTCCGTTTTGCCATTCGTGTATTGTCGAAGAAAGATGACAATATAACCGACTTCTCACATGCATCCAAATGGTACGGACACGGCGATGGAAGACAATGGGCTGAATATCTCGGTATTACTACAGCCGACCGTTATGCTACTCCATTCTGTGTATATGTCGACGGTTCAAAAACAACTGAAACAACCATGCGTGTCATGCTGAACCGTAATTTTGATGTAGTATCCGAAGGTGTATCCGAAGATGACAAAGCCATCTATCGTGAAAAATTCGAACTGGATGCCAACAACAACTTCGTTTACCAATGGCTGGAAGTAGCTCCTTCACCCAACAATCCGGAATCTACAGTAAACGAAAAATGGAAAAACTATAAACTCACAGAAGAAGACTTTGCAAGAGGTTATGTAGATATCGACGGACTTCAGAAAAACTCAGTATATGTCATCAACGTACGCAATGAAAACGTCAAGGTAAAATGGGATGCATATTACAATACCTATTCTGCACGTTCCGACGGTGAACCGGGAGAACCTATCCTTGTTACTCACGAACTGACAGCTCCAAGCCGTGACTACTTTGATACAGAAGAAGCTTACCAGACAGCTCTCGAACAACACGAAGTTGCACTGAAATATGACGCAATGCGTATCGACTTCATGCTGACCGACTTTATCTCGGATGTTAATCTGGCAGAAGGACAAACATACTATCTGGAAGGTGGAAAAACTTACTGTATGTTCGATAACCTGACAACCTGTAAAGGATTCATCCTCCGTACAAATCCGGAAGATGTAGCTGCTGGTAAACGTGCAAAAGTATTGCTTGGAGGTATGCATACAACAGGAACAAATGTCAACTCAATGAACCTGATGTTTGGTCGTCAACCACAAGCCGGAGAAGGTGGAGAAATCTACATGAAGATGCTTGAGTTCTATGACATCGATTTCGACTGTCCGCTTGCCCTCAACTATGGTGATAATATAGCTGGAGTTGGTTCTACTACAGGTAACTACTTCATCAATATGTTCTCTAACGGTATGGCAGTACACTTGGAAAACTTTGTTATCAAGAACTGTACATTCAAGAGACTTGTCCGTGGATTTATCCGTGAACAAGGACCTAACTACAAAATCTGGGATCATGTATTGATTGAAGACAACCAGTTCTTCGATTGTGGATACTACAGCAATGGAGCCGGAGGTTATCCTTGGATTGCTGGTTCGGGCAACAATGCCAACTCTAACCTTTACAAAGATTTTGTTGTTCGCGGAAATACATTCTACGATTGCCCGTTCCCGTCATTCTTCAATGAAACCAAACAGGCTAACTGGAAGGGCGGAGCATGGAATATCACATTCGAAAACAATACGCTGGTCAACTGGAATACCCGTGCTGCCGGCAATATTTTCAACATGCGTAATATTCCTGACGGAAGTACCTATACCGTAAGAAATAACCTGATTATCCTGACCAAGCAAGATGGCGATGCCCGTAACATGATTATGGCAGGAGCTGATATCCGTAAGACTATGACTTTGCCAGACGGATCTGCCGGACATGTCACACTGAACTTTGAGAATAACTATTCTACAAATACTTTCCTCAGCAACGGACAGATATTCAGTAATAACCCATGGACTGCAACCAAGAACAACTTCGGTAGTCTGGTCAACGACGGTTCTGCAACTCTGAACGGTTCTCTGGAAGTTCTGGTAGACGACATCTCACCGCTGGAACTGATGATTGCTCCTAACCCACCTCACAAAGCTGCAACTAACAGTGACCGCTACATGCACCGTGCAGATGCATTGGACGGAACAGGTGGTGAACATGGTGTGAACCTGTACTACAGACAAGATAGTAAAGTATTGAATTCTAAGATTTACCAGCTGGGTATCGGTGCTCCAAAATGGAGAAACGGTCAGAAATAAGTCTGTAAAAAGAAATCTCAGAATCATTAAAGTCATATTCTGAAACCCCAAGCCCTATCATTACCCCGGAAAGGAGTCTTGATAGGGCTTTTTTATGTTCATCTTCTACACTGGCTATTGCCCGATAACAGTCAGAGCATCCTCAATACATTATTCCACAGCTGCCACCTAACAGTCGGGTAATAAGGGATAACTTTTTTTTATGGTAGATTCTCTTGAATATATTGTACCTTTGTAATGGAAAAAATCAAATAAACCATTACCACTATGTATAAATCAATTATTCGTCCCTGTCTGTTCCGTATCGACGCCGAAAAAATCCATGATCAGATTATAACCCTGCTTCATATATATCGCCATCTGGGGCCAATAAGAAGTCTGACCCGCTCACTGTTTCATCCCAAAGCTGTTCCCTTCCAATGGCAAAATCTGAACTTCAGCAACCCTGTAGGATTGTCAGCCGGATTCGATAAAGAAGCAAGCTGTTTCGATGAACTGAGTGACCTGGGCTTCGGATTTATAGAAGTGGGAACGGTTACTCCACACAAAGTCGATGGAAATCCTTCTCCACGTATATTCCGGTTACCTAAAGACCATGCTCTCATTTCACGTACCGGATTCAACAATCCCGGAAAAGAAATGGTATTACAGAATCTGAGGCAGAAACAAAACGGGAAATATATATTGGGAGTCAATATCAATACCAATTATCCTGCCGACGAAGAGCTGGCTAGAACAGAAATTACAGATCTGTACAGCACTTTCAGCGAATATGCCGATTATTATACAATCAACTGGGGAAGCATTGCTCCAGAAATCCTCAGTTCCGTACTGATTGCAGTAGCAGACAAAAAGAAGCAGATTGGCAAACCTATATTTCTGAAGCTTCCGGCTGATGTACCTATAGAAAAGCTGGGCGATATTATCAACTTTGCCCGCCAGCATCATATCGACGGATTTATCGCAACCGGTCCGTCACAAGACCGCTCCTTGCTTATTCATTCTTCTCAAGCAGAAGTCACTCACGTAGGTGCCGGAGGAATCAGCGGACTGCCGATTATTTATAAATCAATAGAGGTTGTCAGATATCTTTCTGCACATGCTCCTAAAGAAATGCTCATTATCGGAGCAGGAGGTGTCATGACTCCAGCAGAAGCAACCAGCATGCTGAATGCCGGAGCACATTTGGTACAGATTTACTCAGCATTCATCTACGAAGGACCCTTTGTCGTAAAACGTATTGCAGAAGCATGCAAATAAATAAGTGTTTGATAAAAAAAGAAAATAGACCGTTCCGATTGGAGCGGTCTATTTTCTTTTTTTTATCATTAAAATGTAACTTATTACTTTTTAATAAAATATACTACAGTCGGAAGATGGTCGCTATATCCGTTCATCCATCTGCCTCCAGCCTGCGTACGCAAAGGATAGCCTTTGTATTTTCCATCCGCTTGTATCAGGTAATCACGCTTGAATATTTCATGAGTGAAATAACTCAGCTTTTTATAGCGTTTGTTCAGGAAATTGCCAGTAAAAACAATCTGGTCGAACAAATTCCATTTACCTCTATACTTTAATGTACCATCGCCTCCGGCAAGCGTATTCCACCAAGGATTATATAAATCTTTCTTCTTCACATCCTTCATTTCACGCTTTGCTCCTAAGGCTTCTGCCATACTTTTATCCATAGGATCATCGTTCATGTCGCCCATGATTACAATCTTGATTTTCGAATCCAGACGTTGCAGCGAATCCTTCAGTGCACGTACCTGCACACCTGCACGCTCACGAGCCGGAGATTCAGCTCCACGCGACGGCCAGTGATTTACAATAAAAGCCACACGTTCGCCAGCCAGTTTACCGTCAGCAATCAGAAAACCGCGTGTCGGACGATCTGTCGGTTGAGCCAATACATAAGGAACCAGTTTGGTAGCTGTCACTGTATACAGTTTCGGGTTGTAAAAGAAAGCACAATCCACACCTCTTTCGTCCGGTCCTTCATAATGAATAATCTCATACCCGCGATCGGCCAGTGCCGGCTGTTTCAGCAAATCTTCCAGCACATGACGGTTTTCCACCTCAGCCATACCTATTACCGCAGCCCCCTCAGGTGTCTTGTCGGTAGCCAGCGATCCAAGTACCGTCGACATATTTTTCAGTTTCGACTGATATTTCTTATCGTCCCATTTATTTCTTCCGTCGGGCAGATATTCATAATCTTTCTTACCCTCATCGTGCTTCGTATCAAACAAATTTTCGAGGTTATAAAAGGCAACTCCGTAAACCGTACCTTTCTGCTCTTGAGCATAGCCCGCTATTACCAGACATGCCCAGAAAAACGCAAACAGATATTTTTTCATATATGTGCCTCCTATTACCATGCCCAGTCATTCAGGTTATAAGCAGCCTCTACCTCATTTTCAAGTACATCAGGCAAATTACAGAAGAAATCAATGCCTGTTTCTTCTTCCAGTTTGTCTACAGAAACCACATATTCTTTCAGTTCGTCAGACGAAGGATTTCTGGTCATACCTTCTTTATGAGGTACCAGGAAAGCAATAGCATGGAATACATCGTCTTTCTGGCTCAGAACAGCCATATAGTAATATTCCGGACAAGCCAGTCCGTGTATAGTAAATCCGTTTGCATCTGTTGTAGGAGTACCACCATTAACTGTAGTACCTTTGAAGTTTTTCAGCAGCTTATTCAGCGTACCACCTTTTGTAACATACACCTTATCGTATACACCTTCGGCTGTAGAACGTCCCCATGTCTGTACACGAGCCTCCAGCTTACCCCAGAAACCACCATTGAAATCATTCAACTGAGGTGACATATTACTGTAATAGAAAGTCTGTTCGTTAGCTTCTTTCAGATAAACACGGTCTTCCGAAGCGCACAGGTGTCCTTTATCAAAACCGTCGTTCTTATGATCGCTTTCCTGAACTTGCATTTCTGCCGGAAGCTTCGGATCTACGGACCAGGCATCTGTACGTTTCACATTATCAGCCGAAGTTGTAGTATCGAACGTAAAAGCTACCCAGTTGGCATGACGTTTTGTATTATCCCATTCTAATGCATAGTTCAGAATCTGTACTCCGTCCATTGTTACATAATGATCGGCGTATACATTCTGGTCATTCAAATGAGGAATTTCATAACCGGTTACCGAAACATTATCATAACCAGTATTTGCATTGACATTATCGTTCGGACGTTCTTCGGTCTGGTCGGTAACGACATACTCAATCGTTACATTATTTCCATTAATATCAGATACACGGAATTTTACAAAACGATATACCGTTGAAGCAGCATAACGAGCCCAGTAAGCCGCACCAGCTGTTACAGTAGCATTCGACTGCCATTCTACATTTGCAGGAACAGTTGTCATTTCATCCAGACGTGCAGCTGCTACCTGGGTAAAACTGTAAGCGTTTCCGGCAAACTTTTTATCCTGTATATAAAACGGAGAATCAAATCCTTCCGGTTGGAATACAGAAAAGCCTAATGCAGCATTTTCGTATCCTTTCAGAACAAGTGTAGATGCTCCTTCCTGAGTTGTCTGTACATAACCATTAGGTATGGTATTCTGATCATCACAACCGACATTGAACAAAGCCAGTGCCAGTCCTAAAATAAATAAATGTTTTTTCATGACTAAACCTGTTAGATTTCGTTAGTAAAGAGAAAAATATCCGCCGGTTCTCACCCTTCGGCAGAGAAAGAACCAGCGGATATACATTATAAAATTATTCTGCTTCGTTTACCAGAACATTCTTAATTTCCCAAGTAGGAGCAGCACTGCTTGTGCTCTTGTAAACAAAGGCAATACGGATAACCTGACCAACATATGCGCTCAAGCTATAAGGACCTACTTTGTAGAAGTCCCAGCTCTGTCCGTCAGACCACTGTGTTTCGTCAATCTCTACATCTTCCCATGTACAAGATTCTACGTCATCAACATAATCAGTTGATACCTTAACCATCATATAGTCAGAAATCTTATTAGTACCCAAGAATTTATGAGCTTCTTCGAATGACAACTGAGGTGTCATAGCTTCCGACAAATCGATAGCCGGAGTCAGCAGCCAGCTTTCAGTTTCATAGTTCGTATTGTTCATAAATGCTGAAGCCTTCCATCCATAGCTTGCATCACTCTTCCATACATAACTTACACCTGTCAGTGCAATATCCTGTACAGTAAATCCTCCGTCATTGCCACCAGTCAGCGCTTCGTCCAGATAAACACCAGCCTGTGCTGTATATGTACCGTCGGCAGCTTTTTCGAAGATAGTAGTACGTGTAGAGTAGTTAGTAGAAGCAGCCCATCCACCGTTGAATGTATACTCTTCAACAATCGGGTTACTGTCGGCAGTCTTCTTATAGACTACAGCTACCTGTTCTCCCTTCACTGCATACGGGAACTTCTGTGCCAAATAAACCGGGAAGATAATAGACGGTTTAGAAACATAGTCAGTACCAATTTCAGCGTAGAACTTCGGATCAGCAACCAATACATTAACGTCTTCTTTAGCATATTCAGCCCATGTACCATTAGTGTAGACATACAATGCAGCAGTATTAGCATAAGCACCCGATGCACGTGTTGTCATACGCATCATAGCAGCAGCTACTTCGTTTTCAGGAACTTCCTTAAACAAGCATACATCCCAGTATTTTGCATCTTTTTCTTTCACTAAAGTGTTTTTCAGTTCTACAGTCGGAGCGCACTGGTCAGTACTCTTATAGCCATATGCAATCACGATTTTCTGTCCGTTAAACTGGCTCAGATCGATAGACTGATCAGTAAAGGTCCATGAACTACCCACTTTCGATGCGTCATAAGTCAGATCAGTCCAAGTAGCACCTGCTACATCACCAGTATAATTAGAAGAAACTCTCACGGTAAAGAAATCGGTAGCCTTGTTACCATTCAGGAAGTTGATAGCCAGATTGAAGTTCAATACCGGAGCTGTAGCTTTTGAAAGATCGATTTCCGAAGATACCACATAACTTTCAGACGGCAGATTCTTTTTGTTTACGAAAGCAGAACCCTTATAGTAACCATACGAATCGATTTTCCATACATAATCAGAACCTTCCGGCAATTTTACATCCTTAATGGCAAACTTATCAGTTTCCTTATTCATCGGATCTGAGAAATAAGTATAAGTAGACTCCGGATAAGCACCGAAACTATATTTTTCGTTTACATACGTCAACTTCACAGTTTTGCTTTTCTCAACATTCTTCAGTGCGAATGTACCGTCACCGTTTTCACTCAAGGTCCATTCTCCACCTTCTGTCGGAACAGATGAAGTTACATTAAAGCTATTGAATGTACCGCTCATGTAAATATACTGCGACCAACCGTTCAGCAAGGTAAAGCCATTATCAGTCTTACCCAAAGTAACTACCTGTTCTGCACCGTCGGCATTTGCAATTACACCATTTTCACCAACTGTAATAGGCGACGGATTCATATATCCATAGTTATAGCTTTCCTTATCCAGCTTTCCGAACGGATAGTAATTACCGTCGTCAGCCTTGGCAGCTATTACATAATTGCCTCCCTCACCGTCGAATGAAGTCACCTTCTGGTATACCATCGGAATAACAGAACCACCGCCACTACCGGGTTCAAATTCTGAATATGCATAATTCACAGCCACCATATCTCCTTCGGCAGGATTGCTCATAACACCAGCCAGCACTTCAGGAAGCTTCTTCATCGTAGACGGAGAAAGGTAAGTAGCCGATGCAGTTTCTCCCCATACATTCCGGTAGTCTGCATTCGAAAGTGTATACTCTTTCAGATTCTTGAAGTCGGCCAAATAGGTAGACGGAGCTTTATACATATTATATGAAACAGAAAAACGAGATCCGGCATCAGCCTGCGGATATTTTTCTGTAATAAAAGCTGGCAGGAACCATTCTGCTTCTGTTTTGTCTGCAAAATATCTGTTTTTACCAATTGCTTCAAGAGCAGCTACATATGTACCGTTTTCAGGATCTTTCGACAAAGCGATTTCCTTATTAGTTGCATTATTGGCAACTGTCGCATAATCAGCTGCAGCCAATTTGATAGCGACTCCCTTCTTGACATCCGAGATCTGAGAGCCGAGGTTAAACTGGTCATTGTAATCTTCACATGCAGTCAGTGAAGCTAACAATGCTGTAGATATAAATAATATTTTTTTCATAAATTCTTTTCTTTAAAACAGGTGATTAGAAATTAACTCTCAGTCTTAGACTATATGTACGTCCGAAAGCATAGTAACAGTAGATAGTTTCTTCCGAAACAACACCTGATTTAGGATTATATGCCTTAGAGATGTACTGGTAGTCAAGTAAGTTATTTACATTTCCTGACAATGTAGCATCCAGTTTGCCCAGTTTGAAACGATAAGAAGCATTCATATCGATCTGGCTTGCTGCAGGTACTTTCCATGGTTCAGCAATACTGATTTCCTTACCCAGTTTCAAATCGCTTCCGCTGAATGAATAGTAAGCATAGTTACGTCCGTAATAAGTCCAGTCAGCACCAACACGGATAGACTTGCCAATCTTGAAAGTTGCACCCAATGCAGCAGTAGTCTGTGCAGAACCACCCACACGTACACCCTTCAGGTTGATAGAAGCCGACACATGATCGGGAGCACCGATTCCGCTTGCCTGAGTACCGTCTTCCTTCAGCGGCATACCCTTGTCATCGTAAGCATAACCGGTAGCATTGCTGTCCCATTTCCAATCACCCAAAGAGAACATACCTGTAATATCCAACCATTTTACCGGAGTAACCTTCACATCCAGTTCCACACCTTTATGCAAGGCATTTACACCAGTCATGTTCATATAGTATTCAGTACGTTCCTGATTATCCAGCTGACCAGATTTAGTCATCGCCTTATCCAGCCATTTGGTCCAGTAAGCATTGACATTAGCAGTCAACCAGCTGTTGCGGAAACCATAACCCAATTCGAAAGAAAGCACTTTTTCATTCTTAGCATCCTTGTTGATGGCATGACTTGCATTCGCCTGCATGAAAGCACCATAAGAGAATTTAGGCGCACGGCTGATATAACCCAAGTTGAAGAAAACGTTATGATTTTCAGTAATGTTGTAGTTAGCTCCACCTTTTGCAGTAAATCCGAGGAAGCTAACTTTATCTGATTTAGCATGAGCTTTGTCGTAGAACAAGCGGTCGTAACGCCAATAAGTAGTATTTGACAATGAACCGGCAACGAAAGCCGAAAGTTTGTCTTTATTGAATTCGCTCTGGAAGAAAGCACCTTCCTGCATTACATGTCCGTCATAATCACGGTAAACTACATCACCAACACCCAGCTTTTCATATTTCCACATCGGATCGGCAGCTGCGATATTATTTTCAGCCAACACATCACCACGAGTAGAGTCCATGAAATACTGACCACCGTACAAGTCCGAAATTTCATTGGTATGAGTTCCCTTGTAATAACGGAAGTCTACACCACCATAGAAGTCGATGTACTTACCGAACTTAGTGGTATAAGTCGACAGCAAACCATACCAGTTGTGATAGTTCTTTGACAAGCTCATGGCAAGCATAGAACCATATTCACTTTCCGCGTTGATATCCTGGATAGCTCCATAGTCGAATGTACCGTCAGGATTACGGAACTTAGTCTGAAGCACACCATAGTTGGCACCTTTCCAATCCTGATAAGAATATCCGTAATATTCGTTACCTTGTCCGGAATAACCATAACCACGTCCGATAGAAACATAAGCAACAGTACTCAAAGAAGATTTGTCATCAATCTGCCACTGATGATTCAAGCTGATCTGCGGTTTGTGGTAAGAGTTGTACTCACTGGTTCTGCGACGACCTTCGTTGTCAAAACCGTAAGTTGAATTATATTTATAATTCTTAATGCCATACACTTCTTCAGTCATTTTCCAGTCAGCAATTGTCAAAGCGCCATTACGCTGATAATGTGTTTGAGGAGCACCAAATACTGTAAATGACAGCTGATGAGCATCATTCAATCGTTTTGAGACATTCAGGAAGTAGTTGTAGCCTTCAAAGTCAAGTCCTTGAGCATATCCGTTACCCCAGTTCTTAGAACCTAGCAAAGTCATAGCCCATCCTGATTTAGTAAGACCAGTAGAAACACTAAACAAGATTTTGTTCATACCATCGTTACCCAAAGAATACGATACTGTACCACCTTTCTTGCTTTCCAGACTCTGAGTAATGATATTGATAGTACCTCCCACAGAAGGAGCAGAAACTTTTGAAGCACCTAATCCACGCTGCGTCTGCATTGTACGAGTCACGTCAGTCAGTCCTGACCAGTTAGACCAGTAAACGCCTCCCCATTCCATATCGTTCATCGGCACACCATTTACCATCACAGCAATATTCTCATTACCGAATCCACGCATATAGATTTCAGAGTCACCGTAACCACCACCATCTTTATTGGCATGCACACCCGGAGTAGATTTCAGGATTTCAGGAAATTCCTGAGTACCCAGTTTTTCTTCGATGAAGTCCATTGCCACGCTTGATACGGCAACAGGAGTTTTACGTGCTACCGCAATAGAAGAAGTTACTACGACGTCACTCAGTACATGTGAATCGGCCTCCATCGAAACTGTACCCAAATCCACAGTACCCTTCTGAGTTATTTTCATTGTTTTGGTCTTATAGCCCAAATACTTAAATTCGACAGTAGCTCCCGATGTTGTAATTTTCAACGAGAACACTCCGTCGATATCGGTTACAGAACCTTCAGTAGAACCTTTCACGGAAACCGTTGCCCCGATAAGAGGCTCATTACTTTCCGCATCTACAATCTTGCCTTTCAATGTAGCCTGAGCTACTGCAGTGGCTGTACCAAAAATTACAAGCACCGCAAACAATAGAAAATGCTTCAATTGATTTTTCATACGTTTTCTTAAATTGTTTTTGTGTTATTAATAAATCAGAAACAAATATACCCAAAAAAATTTAAAAAATCAGCATAAAAATTCAACTTTGTCAACACATTAACTTGTTTATGTTAATTATTCTATCAGCTTTCCAGACAGAATATTCAAGTAAAGCCAACTTATCCTTTTTATAACAAAACAGTATCACACTTAAACATGCAAAATTCCTTGCAAATTCAAACAACAGTATTCAAAATCGCTAGCAAATTATCAGAAAGTCCAAATTTTAATCGGAATGTCACACACCTGCCGTACTTGCGATTTTAGCAAGTTTCCTATAACACAAAAAGCAGGCGGGCCACTAGTGTACCCAAAAGGTAGCATACCTACCACACTTATTTACAAGCTATTACAAGCTCCTACGGGCCACAACAGCACCACTAGGGTTGCCACCCTTTCCTATTATATATTAAAGAAAGAGTAAAAGCAAGGGAAGTTTTTTCCGAAAAAACTTCAACCGGATTTTTTTAAGAATTCGTCAGATCGTTTTTAACACTTCAAAGCATACTGTAAATCTCCTGTAAGAATACGATATATTTTGTACAAAGCATTTCTCTATTCGTACATAAATTAGAGAAAAGTTCGGCAAGTTTTCGCTAAAACACCAGCATTTTTCATTTTCAAAGACCACACAGCCACTAAAGAAAGACATCCAAACATGAGGAAAACAGTCCGGTTTTTAGTATCTTTGCAAAGATAAGCAATCAATCGGAATAAAAAATCATGGCGAAAGAAAAAACCGTATATGTGTGTACCAACTGCGGACAGGAATCTCCCAAATGGGCAGGCAAGTGTCCGTCGTGCGGACAGTGGAATACGTTTGTAGAGGAAGTGGTACGCAAGGAAATGCCCGTAGCCAAGCATGTGGCACACGGTATCGAATCGGTGCGTTCGAAACCCCAACGACTGCACGAGATTACCTCAGGCGAAGAACAGCGCATCGACATGGGCGACGACGAGCTGAACCGCGTACTGGGAGGCGGGCTGGTAGAGGGCTCGCTTACGCTGATAGGCGGTGAACCGGGCATCGGAAAGTCGACGCTGGTACTTCAGACAGTGCTCCGCCTCACGGACAAGAAGGTGCTGTATATCTCGGGCGAAGAAAGCGCACGGCAGTTGAAATTGCGCGCCGACCGTATCCCCCATCCTGAAGCAAACAACCTGCTGATAGCGTGCGAAACATCGCTGGAACAGATTTTCACAAACATCAAGAATACGGCCCCCGATCTGGTCATCATCGACTCGATACAGACCATCTCGACGGAGAACATCGACTCGTCACCGGGCAGCATCGTACAAGTGCGCGAGTGTTCAGCTTCTATTCTGAAATTCGCCAAAGAAACAGGAACACCGGTTATTCTGATCGGTCATATCAACAAAGAAGGAAGCATTGCCGGACCGAAGGTGCTGGAGCACATTGTCGACACGGTGCTTCAGTTCGAGGGCGACCAGCACTACATGTACCGTATCCTGCGGAGTATCAAGAACCGCTTCGGAAGTACGGCGGAACTGGGTATCTACGAAATGCGGCAGGACGGACTGCGGCAGGTGAGCAACCCTTCGGAACTGCTGCTTACGCAAGATCATGAAGGTATGAGCGGCATTGCCATCGCCTGTGCGGTAGAGGGTATCCGTCCGTTTCTCATCGAGGTACAGGCGCTGGTGAGTACGGCGGCGTACGGCATGCCCCAGCGCTCGGCTACGGGATTCGACCTGCGACGCATGAACATGCTGCTGGCGGTACTGGAGAAGCGTGTAGGATTCAAACTGGCGCAGAAGGATGTCTTTCTGAACATCGCAGGAGGACTGAAGGTGAACGATCCTGCCATCGACCTGGCGGTAATCAGTGCCATTCTGTCGAGCAACATGGATACGGAAATCGAAGCAGGCGTATGCATGGCAGGTGAAGTGGGACTGAGCGGAGAAATCCGTCCCGTAAACCGTATCGAGCAACGCATCAGCGAGGCTGAGAAACTGGGATTCACACGGATGCTCGTACCCAAGCATAACCTGCAGGGACTGGACCGCAAGAAGATTAAGATTGAGCTGGTTCCCGTGCGCAAGGTGGAAGAAGCTTTCCGGCAGCTGTTCGGATAAAAGAGTGCAAAAAACAACATACAAGTCATGACGCAGAATGAAGAATTGGACAAGATTTTCTTTGTGACTTTCTGCATGGAACAGTACAAGCATGAGCACAATATGACAGGAAAAGAGGTCGCCGACCTTTTCTCCCAACAAGGAGCATTGACTTATCTGGAAGAAAATTTCGAAATTCTCCACACACAAAGCCGCCAGTGACTGATAGAGGAAATCAACCATCAAGGAGGTACATCTATGAATCTGGAAGTGACAGACAATAACCTGTATTTGTTTTTACCCGGCAAGATAGCCCGGATGATACAGATTTGCCCTGTTACGCTTTTACCGTTCTGATACATACCGCCGTCTTACAGACCAGTCAACCAAACTGTGGCATTATGGTCCCACAGCCCTGTATGAAGAATTCATGGAAGAAGAAAACGTAAACAAGAACAACCAGTTATGATACAAGAATATCAGTTAAGAGTTCTGCCCGAGCAGGCAGCCAGCGAACAACATATCAAGCAATACGTGAGCCGTGAGAAGGGACTCGACATTCGTACCATACACGCCGTACGGGTACTGAAACGGAGCATCGACGCCCGCCAGCGGACGATTTACGTAAACCTGAAGGTGCAGGTGTTCATCAACGAAACGCCAACCGAGGAGGAGTTTGTACGGACGGAATACCGCAACGTGGAGGGAAAACCTCAGGTAATTGTGGTAGGAGCCGGACCGGGCGGTCTGTTTGCTGCCCTGCGTCTGATAGAGCTGGGACTGCGTCCGGTGGTGGTGGAGCGCGGAAAGAATGTGCGCGACCGCAAGACGGACCTTGCCCGCATCAGCCGTGAGCATAAAGTAGATCCGGAATCGAACTACAGCTTCGGCGAAGGAGGTGCGGGAGCTTACTCCGACGGCAAGCTGTATACGCGCAGCAAGAAGCGTGGCAGCGTGGACAAGATTCTGAACGTGTTCTGCCAGCACGGAGCAAGCACATCTATCCTGATAGACGCGCATCCGCACATCGGAACCGACAAGTTGCCGAGGGTGATCGAGAACATGCGAAACACCATCCTAGCCTGTGGCGGAGAGGTACACTTCCAGACACGCATGGATGCCCTGCTCATCAAGGACAACAAGGTAGCAGGCATTGAAACGAATACGGGAAAGACTTTCCACGGTCCGGTGATTCTAGCTACAGGACATTCGGCACGCGACGTATATCGCTGGTTGTATGCCAACGGGGTAACCATCGAACCCAAGGGTATCGCCGTAGGGGTACGTCTGGAGCATCCGTCGATGCTGATCGACCAGATTCAGTACCACAACAAGAACGGACGCGGAAAGTATCTGCCGGCAGCCGAATACAGCTTCGTGCAGCAGGTAGAAGGCAGAGGGGTGTACAGCTTCTGCATGTGTCCGGGAGGATTTGTGGTTCCGGCAGCCAGCGGGCCTCATCAGCTGGTGGTGAACGGCATGAGTCCCAGCAACCGTGGCACAAAGTGGAGCAACTCCGGTATGGTAGTGGAATTGCGTCCTGAAGACCTGCTCCTGCCCGACTTGCAGCTTCAGGAGTGTGAAACCATTCAGGGTTCGGCAGAAGCGCAGACCGAGGAACTGATTGCCCGTTCGGGAAAACTGCCCGAGGGAAGCGTACATACACTGGCTGTAATGCACTTTCAGGAGAAACTGGAGCAACTCTGCTGGCAGCAGGGTAACATGCGGCAGACGGCTCCTTCGCAGCGTATGGCGGACTTCATCAACCGGAAAATCAGCTACGACCTGCCCGATACCTCGTACAGCCCGGGACTGGTTTCTTCGCCGCTTCACTTCTGGATGCCGAAATTCATCAGCAGCCGACTAAGCCGGGGCTTCCAGTTGTTCGGCAAGAGCTCGCACGGCTTCCTGACCAACGAGGCAGTGATGATTGCCGTAGAAACACGTACTTCGGCCCCTATCCGCATCGTGCGCGACAATGAAACCTTGCAGCACGTCACCGTAGAGGGACTGTTCCCCTGCGGAGAAGGAGCAGGATATGCCGGCGGAATCGTATCGGCAGGTGTAGACGGCGAACGGTGTGCCGATGCCGTAGCGGCGTACTTGCAAAAATGATTCTAATCCTCCACCAACCTATCAACCAAGATGCAACATATCCCTGAAATAGCAATCGTAGAACAGAATACGCTGACAGCATTGGGCTTGCAGACCATTCTGGAAGAGCTTATCCCCGTAGCAACCATCCGTACGTTTCCGTCGTTCGCCAGACTGATAGACGATACGCCGGATATGTACAGCCATTATTTTGTTTCGGCACAGACATACTTCGAGCATACGTCGTTTTTTCTGGCACGCCGTCCGAAGACTATCGTGCTGGCGGCAGGCGAACAGCCTTCACTGAGCGGCATTCCCACTCTGAATGTCTGCCTGCCTCAGGACAAGCTGGTGAAAGCCATCATGCAGATGCGGAAACAGGGACACGAGGCGACACATCATCCCGTATCACCGCAGGAAATGCAGCAGGAGCATGATCTGTCGCCTCGTGAAATAGAGGTACTGATTCTGATTACCAAAGGGCTTATCAACAAGGAAATAGCCGACAAACTGAACATCAGCCTGACGACGGTTATTTCGCACCGAAAGAACATTACCGAGAAGCTAGGCATCAAGTCGGTTTCGGGGCTTGCCATCTATGCCGTGATGCACGGGTATGTAGAAGCGGACCGGATATGAATAAAATCATCTGCATAGATTTTCAAAAGCCCAAGAACCAATTTACATAAATTAAAGATTAAAACATTGCATATGTAATAATATATCCTTATATTGTGAAAAATTATTACAGAATCCACTAATAGTAATGTACTCACAATAGAATCTCAAACTGGATTATTCTCTGCAACAGCTTATAAAATTGAAGCCGAAGTAATTAAATACAACCCCAATCTGGGTGAGAATGGAGGATATTCGGTCAAATTAATTAATACAACAAACTAATATGAAACTCATCTATGCATTATTGATTCTACTATGTACGGCAACACAATCTGTTTCTGCACAAATACTCAACCTCGGGGACGAAGTCGTCGTAGAAAAAATCAAACATTCTGATAAACAGTTTAAACTTATTTATATTTTTTGCAACTATTGCCAAATTTCCATAGAACGATATCCCAAAGTAGTCCAAACGGCGCAAAACAACAAAAACATAGAAGCGTTTTTCATTTGTGCACAAGACAGTTCCGACATCGTCCTCTATACCGATACCTGCAAAATGAAAGCACCCATGTATTTAATCAATCAAGACAGGAAAAGGAAAATGATAAGTTTCTACAATCCGATAAAAGCCACATGCAAGTACTTGAAAAAAAGACTTGGAATAGACACTGCAAAAATGGGAGCATCTGACTTCTGTATACTTGACAAGGACGGGAAAATAATCATCCAAACCGATTGGGAAACGGACAATAACGAGTATTTCCGATTGTTGGACGAATGCCTGAACAGACTGTGAAATCGGGTGGATATAAACAAAGAAAACAATAATACCCCAACCAGAGTAAAAAAACTCTGCCTTGTTCTAAGTAATGAGGTGTATCAAAAAAATGATTATTTCAAAAAAAGCGGGGCAACCTCTGTCCGGCAACCCCGCTACATAAAAGATCTAACTTAGATTATTAACGAAAGCTTTATCGTAATTTTTCTTCAATCGGGTCCTTATATTGGGTCTGGAGTTTCACCAGTTCAGCTTTCAGGTCTTCTGTAATCTTTTCATAACCCGGCTGACCGTAGAGATTGTGCATTTCGGTCGGGTCTTCCTTCAAATCGTACAATTCCCATTCGTCAATGTCGTTGTAGAAATGAATGAGTTTGTAGCGGTCGGTACGAACTCCGTGCAGCGGTATACCCTGAACATCAGCCTGACGACGGTTATTTCGCACCGAAAGAACATTACCGAGAAGCTAGGCATCAAGTCGGTTTCGGGGCTTGCCATCTATGCCGTGATGCACGGGTATGTAGAAGCGGACCGGATATGATACGGGGTACGTATCAGTCCAGTCTAATCTCCGCCAGCGGAAAGTCCATCTTCTCTCCGTCTACATACAGGCTGGAGTGTACGACAGGATTGTCTGTATTTATTCCGTCCACCCAAAAATTGAACGATATGTTCCACGTACGCCCTGTACCTAAATCGAGCGTAAAACATTCATTCTTGTACATCTTGGTCGGACCAAACTCACCGAACTTCAGGCAAGGTCCGCAGTCGTCTGTCATTCCCAGAGAAAGTCCGTTCCAAGCCGGTAAAAGCATACGTGTGGCTGGTACATCGGATTCCGGCTGTCCACCTCTTCCGGTTTCATCTGCCAACGGATAAACTTCTCCGGCATATTCTATCCGGATATCGTTTTCAAGAATATTTCCGGCAACACCGGCATCCAGCAGGTTCATTCCTTCCTGACTGGTAACATGCAGCACAATATCGGAAACGTTAAAGTCCCATTCGTAGTCAGCCGAAGGTTTTTCGGAATCATTGCAGGAAGTCAGACAGCCCAGACTCAATGCCAGAAGCGAAACGATAAAGAAGAGCTTTTTCATATTCTCATTGTATTTAAGATTACGGATGCAATTTTAAAAAAAAACGATAAAATAATTGTCTTAAGATAAAAAACATCAGACAAACAGCCCTCTAAAAAGGGAATTATACAAAAGCAAAAAAAAATCTCCTGCTGTCAGCCACCTCATCAGAATAAGTCAGGACTAAAGCAGGAGATTTTTTATTATTTTTCAGCCGGAGCAGCAGCTTCTTTTGCCTGCTGCAACTTCTGTTCGATAGGATCCTTATACTGAGTCTGGAGTTTCACCAGTTCAGCTTTCAGGTCTTCTGTAATCTTTTCATAACCCGGCTGACCGTAGAGATTATGCATTTCGGTCGGGTCTTCCTTCAAATCGTACAATTCCCATTCGTCGATGTCGTTGTAGAAATGAATGAGTTTGTAGCGGTCGGTACGAACACCGTAGTGACGTTTTACCATGTGTTCTGCCGGGAACTCATAGAAGTGGTAGTACAGTGACTTACGCCAGTCGGCAGGCTTCTCACCCTTCAACAACGGAACCAGCGATACACCCTGAATATCTTCGGGAATAGGTGCTCCGGCAAGTTCGAGGAAGGTAGGAGCATAGTCGATGTTCTGTACCATCTGAGTTATTTCTCCCTTCGCCTTGAAGTCTTTCGGCAAGTGCATGATAAGTGGTGTATGCATGGATTCTTCGTACATGAAACGTTTGTCGAACCAGCCATGTTCACCCATGTAGAATCCCTGGTCGGAAGTATAGACCACGAGTGTATTGTCGAGCATGCCTTTTTCTTTCAGATAGTCAAGCACACGTCCTACATTTTCATCGAGTGATTTCACCACCTTGGCATAGTCGCGCATGTAGCGCTGGTACTTCCATTCGGCAAGTTCCTTACCCTGAGGATTCTTCTTATAGAAATCATCAATAATCGGCTGATAGAAATCATCGTAAATCTTACGGTCTTCCGGATTCAGACGACCTACATAGCTTTCGTATCTTTCCTTCAACGGAGAAGTCTTGTCGGCACGGTTCATCTTGTTGTCATAAATCAAGTCCATGTCTTTAAAGATACTCATCTGCTGGGCGGCAGCAGCCGGACGGCCTTCGTAATCATCGTAGAAGTTATCAGGCAACGGGAATGTCTTGTCTTCGTACAACGGCAAGTCCTTCAGATCAGGCAGCCAGTTGCGGTGAATAGCTTTATGATGGATAAACAAACAGAAAGGTTTCTCTTTATCACGTTGGTTTTCCATCCAGTCGATACTCATGTCGGTAATCAGATTGGTGAGATATCCTTCCTTGCGGATGGTGTCATTATCCATCGTGATGAAATCCGGATTGTAATAATCTCCCTGTTCGGGCACAATTTCCCAATGGTCGAATCCGGTAGGCAGACTTATAAGATGCCACTTTCCGATAATGGCAGTCTGATAACCTGCCTTTTGCAACAGCTTCGGCATGGTCTGCTGAGAACCGTCGAACACACAGGTTGTATTGTCGGTAAAGCCGTTAGCGTGACTATGCTTACCAGTGAGCATGCAGGCACGGCTAGGTCCACTTAAAGAATTGGCAACGAAGCTGTTTGTAAAGATCACACCATCGTTGGCAATACGGTCCAGATTAGGAGTTTCTACAAATCGGCTACCATAGCAGCTCATCATCTGTGCCGTATGGTCGTCGGTCATGATGTACACAATATTATACTGCTTGGGTGCTTCTTTTTCACTGCCACATGAAGCCAAGGAAGCCAAAGCTGCCATCCCCGTCAACGGGTAAATAAATGAGGAAGTTTTCATAAAATGAAGTAAGTGAAAATTTATACTGCTTATTACAAATATACCAGCTTCGAGTCTGTAAGGAAAACCCCAAAGCCATCAAGCAAAAAAGTCCGAGGAATATGGAAATGTTTTTTCCTCGGACTTTACCTTTTATACAAATTCTAATTCAAGAGCAGGTATTATTCCCTGCTTGATTTCAGATAATTTCTGCCGGTATTATTTTTCCTTTTCCGAGAAGTATGATCGGAATCGGGAAATTACCAGCCGGGATTTTGTTCCCACAAGCCACCAGTCAGACCACCTACCATTTCCTGACGGATAGGCAACAGATAATCGCGGTCTACATCAAACTGCCAGCCGTTCGGATAGTTGGTATTGTTGAATGATACGATATAACCATCCTTCAACCAGATATTTGAACCTACGGTCATAATACCTTCGAAATGTTCGCCCAGTGTACTGCCTGTATACAAAGCACCGGTAGGAGTCTTTCCAACGATCAGTTCATCGGCAGCAGCCCAGCGCAAGATATCTGTCAGACGACAGTTTTCGAGTGCTTTCTCCACACGACGTTCACGACGTACTGCCTGAATGTACTTGTCGAGGTTATGGAACGGATAATCAGCGTCAGTATTATATTCGCGGTCGAAATCTACATCCGGCATGTTCACACGAACGCGCAACGGATGCAAAGCTTTCTGAATTTCGCTGGCATTGTTTGCACCGTCCAGTTCAGCCAATGCCTCTGCATAGTTCAGCAGGATATCAGCATAACGTACCTGAATAGCCGGAGCCTGACTACGGTTTGCAGTAGTGTAGGCAGCAGAATTCGAAGTATTGAACTCTTCGTATTTCAATATAGAATAACCGGTAGTATTCTGATGATAGTTAGTTGCATCCAGCGGCGGCCATGCATACAGCGTACCGTCGTTACGGATCTGCTGTCCAGGCATGAAGACAGTCTGTGACAGACGCGGGTCACGCAGTTCGGGGCTCAGCTCGGCTCCGTACGTACGTTTAGCTTCCAGCTTGGCATTGCCGGTAAATGGCTTGCCGTCAATCGTCAGATAATCGTCAACCAGTGAAGCTGAAACACCAATCTGTCCACCACCCTGACAAGCATAATATGTTACATTGTGACCGATTCCAGCAGAAGCATTATATTCTTTCCACCACAGAACTTCCTGATTGTCGCTCAGATCGGTATCGATAAACATGTCACGATAGTCGGTCAGCGGTTTGCCAGTACTATGGATACTCCATACATTACGGTCAATCACCTCTTTAGCAGCTGTTGCAGCCAGTTCCAGCCATTCCTTGATTTTTGCATCAGGATTAGTCAACGTCTTATCGTAGAACGGGTCGTTTTCTGCACGGTGATATTTTTCCCATGTAGCAGCAAACAGAGCCACTTCACTCTTCAAGGCACGGGCTACATCGCGGTGAACACGACGGGTAGCATTATTGTCTTGCTCTTTCAAGTATGTAATGGCATCCTTCAAATCATTCAGGATGTAATCTACAATTTCCGTACGGGTATTACGCGGACGCTTCATCAGCTCTGAATCCGGATCCAGCTGATCTTCTACCCATGTCACGCCACCGTAATTTACCAGCAGGTGGTAATAATAAGCAGCACGGAAATAATAAGCTTCTCCCAGACACTGTTCATAGTCAGTTCCCTTATCTTCGCAGTTTGTAATATTCTGAAGCAGGAAGTTTACGTTTCGTATAGCCTTGTAATCATCCAGTTCAGCAGCATTACTAAGTGAAGTTTCACCAGCCAGACGTGTATCAATCGCATTCGGATACAAGTTATCACTGTTAGCATCGCCGAAAGCGATACCGTTAGTACTACTGTTAGACTGAGTCTTGATAGCAGTATTGTTGACAGTACCTCCACCCATCACCGGCACACTTCCCTGATAGAACATATTCAGGTACATGTTGATTTCACTGACTGTAGTGAAAGCACCTACCGTAGACATCTCCCCTTGAGGTTCCTGATTCATATCGAAGCAAGAAGTCGTCCCCAAGCATAAAACTGAAGCAATCAGTAAATGTATATTTTTCATAATTGTTTTCCCGTTTTTACATATTTAAAATAACACCGACAGAGAATACTCTGGTCATCGGATAGTTCTTACCTGCCTGCTCAAGCGCATCGCCATAACTGTTCTGAGTAAACAGACCTTCCGGATCGAAAATACTGCTCAGCTTGGTAAAGGTCAGCAAGTTTTCACCAGAGAAGAATACCTGTGCCTTAGTAAGGTGAATCTTTTCGATCCATGCTTTCGGCAGGTCATAGCTGATAGTCATGTTCTTCAGACGACAGTAAGCGGCACTCTGCATATAACGGTCGGATTTCTGAGAAGTCTTAGCACGGAATTTACCTACAGCCTGGTTACCTGCTGTGTATGGGTTTGGATAGTAAGCATCCGGATTTTCCGGTGTCCAATAATCAAGGTGTTCCTTGAATACGGTAACCTGTGCGTATGAACCCGATCCCCAGAAGTATGATGTATTCATGGCAGGACACCAGTCACGCTTACCTACTCCCTGGAACATCAAGCTCAATGAAAGACCTTTCCATGAAATAGATCCGTTGATGGTATACTGATAACGCGGAGTTGTATTACCGATAACAGTCATATCACCCATATCGCCAACGCGATTTGTACCGTTATCAATCTTATTGTTTCCATCCAGATCGACATACTTCACATCACCCGGCATCCATTTCTGTCCGCTCAGGAAAGCCAAATTGTATGTAGAATTATATGCATCAGCTTCTTCCTGCGTCTGAATCAGACCAGAAGCACGGTATCCCCAAATTTCACCTACTTTCTTTCCTTTATACCAGTTGTTTGAAGGATCAGAACCATCGCCTTCATAAGCAGTAACTTCTGAAGTAGCATCAGAAAGAGAACCACCGATAGAGTAATCGATATCCTTACCGATCTTTCCTCTCCACTGCAAGGTAAGTTCCCATCCACGGTTACGCATCTCAGCATTGTTGGTTTCAGGAGCAACAGCACCGAAGAAATCGGCCAGTGCAACCGAAGGACCTAACATATCTCGTGTATCACGCTGGAATACATCGAATGATCCGGTCAAGGCATTACCGAAGAATCCGAAGTCAATACCGATATTTTTATGCTCTACCTTTTCCCATGTAGTATTAGAGTCGACTACTGAACCTGGTTTGAGATAACCTTCTCTTCCGTTCTGGAAATACCAGTTACCCAATGACACTGGATCCATGGTAGAAGCGAATGTATAGTAAGCAGCTCCAGTCTGGTTACCAAGCAATCCCCAAGACACACGCAACTTCAGGTTAGACAGTACATCCTGTGTCTTTTCCATGAACGACTCACGCATAATGTTCCATCCTAAAGAAACAGACGGGAAGAATCCCCAGCGGTTACCCTTGGCAAAACGTGAAGAGCCGTCGTAACGTCCGTTTACTTCTACCAAGTAACGTCCCATGAAATCGTAATTGATACGGCCGAAGTATCCGCGTGTAGCCCATGCATAACGAGTATCTTTCACAGTACGGTCACCGCTTGCCATTTCAAGGCTCGGATTGCTGGTAGACAGGATATCTGTTACAGAATCGTACAAATATCTGTATTTGTAATATTCTTCCTGATAACCCAACATCGCTGTAAAGTTATGTTTGTCAGCAAGTGAGAATGAATAATTAGTATACAGGTTGACAGACTGATACTGGTTGTTCATGTCGTAACGGGTATACGAGTTGCTTGCTCCATCTGCAATTTCCGCACGTGTACCTATATCATATGAGTCGCCGGAAGCATTCGGAATCTGCGGAAGTACCTTCAGTGCCCAATAATCGCGTGTATTATAACGATAAGTATAGTCGAAGAAGATATGCCAGTCTTTCAGAGGTTCCAGTTCCAGTCCGCCAGTCATGGTCAGGTTATTGTTTTCAGTATTGGTTTCCGTACCGCTCTGCAAGTATGGAATCATTGACAATTCTGTAAAGTTGCCATTCGGATCGACTACACTTACTGTAGGACGGAAACGTGCCAGTGAATGATAGAAACCTTCACTTAAAGCACCTGTACCAAACGGAGTTTCATTGTTTGAGTTCATGTACTTGGTATTCACCTTCAGTTTCAGCCAGTCGGTAACCTTTGAAGTAACGTTACTGCTGAAGTTGAAACGCTTATAACCAATATCGGCATAACGCAACAGACCGTCTTCCTTGTACATACCACCTGAGATGTAATACTGTGCCTTTTCGCCACCACCGCTTATACTTACATTGTGATTCTGCTTGAAAGCCACATCCTTGTAGTGAAGATCGAAATAATCTGTATTACCTAAACCTTTGGCACTGTTTTCGAACGCTGCCACCATCGACTGTCCAGGAGTCAGTTCTGCCCACGGATCCAGTCCGGTAGGATCATTGATATACTGCTGCAACTGAGCCAGTTTTTCATCGCTATACTGCTTAACCATACCGGCGTTTTCGCAAGCCTTATTGAAATAAGTAGCAAATTCGTATGCATTAGCCATTTCCGGCAACGACATTGGTGAGGTCCAACCCAATGTAGCCTGATAGCTTACACGTGCCTTACCTTCTTTACCTTTCTTGGTAGTAACCAAAATCACACCGTAAGCTGCACGAGCACCATAGATAGAAGAAGCTGCCGCATCCTTCAGTACAGAGATATTTTCGATATCATTCGGGTTAACATCTGCAAGATCCATTTCAACTCCATCGACCAATACATAAGGAGCAGCATTGCCCGACAAGTTACCCTGACCACGCAACTGCAAAGAAGAAGTTGCACCCGGACGACCGGCGTTGGCATTATCAATATACAATCCCGGAACCATACCCTGCAAACTCTGAGTAGCATTTGCCAGCGGACGCTGTTCCAAGATTTCACCTTCTACAGTAGCAACAGAACCAGTCAGGTTGACTTTCTTCTGTACACCGTAACCAACTACTACGACTTCTTCCAAGACCTGATTGTCTTCTTTCAGCGTAATATTAAGGATTTTGCCCGGAGTAACCTGAACTTCCTGAGTCTGATAACCCATATATGAAATTACGATGACTGCATTTTTTGCAACGTTCAGCGTAAAATTACCGTCGAGGTCAGTAATGACACCGTTTGTCGAATTACCTTTCTCGACAACTGATGCACCGATAACCGGAAAACCAGTTGCATCATACACAACACCTTTTGCTTCCACGCTTTGCTGGAGAGCACTCATTGCACCACTCTCTACCACCATTCCTTCAGCATTTACCAAATGTGGACACCCTAGCCAGGCAGCAACACTTAAAAGCGAAACTTGCTTAATAAAGCTCCTACTTAAAAAGAATCGATTCATAAAAAAATTACAATTGTTAGCCTTAGATTTAAAATTTTCATACAAATATTTACAATATTATTAAGAATATAAGAAAATTCATTATTTTTGTAAAATAAATCATTAAAAAAAATAGTTTTACCATGAAGAAGAACCCAGTTAAAGTGTGGGCAATTTGCCTGTTAGCTGCCGGAAGTCTGATAGCATGTGGACCGCAGGAAACCCAGACAGGAAGCCTGAGCGTCATCCCATTGCCACAGGAAGTCACAGAGAATCCATCAGCAGCACCTTTTGTTATTAAACCTTCTACAACAATCTGTTATGAAGAAGGCAATGAAAAACTGGCAAGCACAGCCCGTCTGCTGGCTGATTATATCAAGGAAGTAACAGGTACCGAGGTTAAAACCGGAACCAAGGCTGAAAAAAACTGCATCATCTTAAAAGTTGATCCGTCTATCACACACAAAGAAGGATATGAACTGAATGTCACAGCTGATGCAGTTACCCTGACAGGTGCTACGGAAGCAGGTGTATTTTACGGTTGCCAGACCATACACAAAGCACTCCCCATCACCGAGGGTAAGGCACTTGCTTCACTGCCTGCCGGCGAAGTAAAAGACTTCCCTCAATACAGTTACCGTGGTTTCATGATAGACGTAGGCCGTCATTTCTTCCCAAAAGAATATCTGAAGGAACTGATTGACGTTATGGCACTGCACAACATCAATTACTTCCACTGGCACCTGACAGAAGACCAGGGCTGGCGTATCGAAATCAAGAAATACCCCAAACTGACAGAAATCGGTTCACACCGCAAAGAAACAATTACCGCACCGGGATCGGGAAAATTCGACGGTACACCGGTAAGCGGCTACTATACACAAGAAGATGCTAAGGAAATCGTAGCATACGCAGCAGAACGTTTCATTACAGTTATCCCCGAAATTGATATGCCGGGACATATGCTGGCAGCCTTGGCTTCATATCCGGAACTGGGATGTACGGGTGGTCCGTATGAAACAGCAACCAAATTCGGTGTATTCAAAGAAGTACTTTGCGGAGGAAATCCTCAGACACTGCAATTTGCCAAGGATGTAGTAAATGAACTGATGGATATATTCCCGGATGCTCCTTATATTCATATAGGAGGAGATGAATGTCCGAAAGCGGAATGGAAGAAATGTCCGAAATGTCAGGCTAAGATCAAGGAACTGGGGCTGCGCGATACAAAGGAGCACAGCAAGGAAAACCAGCTTCAGGTATATTTCATGAATGAAGTAGAAAAGGAAATAGCCAAACGAGGCAAGAAAATGCTGGCATGGGATGAAATTCTGGAAGGTAACCCGAATCCGGAAACAACTACTGTTATGGCATGGACAGGTATAAAGGCGTCTATCAAGGCTGCACAGCTGGGACATCCTACCATTGTCTGCCCGATCAGTCATCTGTACTTCAGCAATCCGGGATACAACCGACTGAAAGGAGTAAGCAGTGTAGAACGTGTATACAGCTTCGAACCTCAGTCTGAAAAGCTGACTCCGGAAGAAAAGAAGAATATCATCGGAGTGCAGGGATGTATCTGGACAGAATGGACAAAAGACAGCGTGAAGATGGAATGGCAGATGATGCCACGTATCGCTGCGCTGAGTGAACTGCAATGGAGCAATCCGGCAAAAAAAGACCTGAACGGATTCTTGAAACGCCTCCGCCATCAGTTGGATCTGTATGAGTTGTATGGCTTCCACTACAAAATGGACATTGAAGACGTAACGATAGATGTAGAACCTAAAGGGGAAGGCGGAACTGCCGTAATCACACTGAACACGTTCGACAACGCACCGGTTTACTATACACTGGACGGCTCTGAGCCATCGGCAGCATCGCAGCAATATACTCAGCCGTTTACGGTGGACAAAGCCACAACAATCAAGGCGAAAGCTATCCGCAACGGTCGTGAAAGCAACGTAACCGAAGAAACGCTGACTTATAATCTGGCTACCATGCACCCGATTACCCTGAAATGTGAACCCGATGAAAAGTTCACTTACAAGGGAGCAAACCTGCTGGTAGACGGTATGACGGGAGATGACAACTACCGTTCAGGACGTTATATCGGTATTTACGGTCAGGACTTCGATGCCACTATCGACTTGCAGGAACCGAAAGAAATATCTTCTGTATCACTGGGTACATATCTGGTTCCGGGTGACTATATCTTCGGTTTGACCGGACTGGAAGTATATGGTTCCGAAGACGGAAAGACATACAGTAAGATTGCTTCGAAAGCTATACCGACATTGGAAAAAGGCAGCAAGAACAATGTACTGAAACGTGATACGGTAAACTTCGACAAGACCAAGACACGCTACGTACAAATTATCGGAAAGAATACTCCGGTACTTCCGAAATGGCATCCGGGTGCAGGCAAGCAGACTTACCTGTTCCTCGATGAAATTGCCATCAACTAAGAATATTATAAACGGCTGCTGAGATAAGACGCCGCCGATATCATCAAAAAAAAGAGTCATATCAAACTCACCGCATGGAAAGAAATGATATGACTCTTTTTTTATTTATACCATCACCTGATATCAAAGCTTAAATGTATTAACCGAATTAGCCTTTAAGGTAGGAGAATAAACAATACCGTTTATCTGGAAACTTACCACCTTATCAGTCGGCTCGGCATTACCAATCACTACCACGATACTGTTATCCGTATTTACAAATGCAAGAACATCCTCGTAACTGCCGGAAGTTTCAATTCTTTTTGCACCCGGCAATACATAATGGCTGACGTGCTTCATGATATAATATTCCGGAGTATAGCGGAAAGACTTTCCGTTTTCATCGACTACAACCAAAGAGTTCTGTGCCCATCCCCAACGGCTGATACCTCCTTCCATCAAAGAAGTATTCCAGTACTCGTACACACTGACACCATTTTTCAGGTAGTGCTTCATCAGATCCCAGGAATAAACAGCACCTTTCCAGTCGTTCTTGCCATTGCCACACTCCTGCTCCGTCTGATACAATTTTATATCCGGATATTTTGCCTGTACTTTAGGCAGAGCATCTTTTCCTGCCCACTGGAATCCTACTCCTTTGACAAAACGTGCACAATCCTTATCTTGCAGAATGGTATCAACAAGTGCTCTGTTGGCACGTTCCATCGTACCAAACATAACCTCAACATTCTTTTCAGCCATAGCCGGTCCCAGATACTTGCCTACAAAATTTGCCAGTCCCTTTGCAGTCCAGCAACAACTTGGAAATATCTGCGCCGAATTGAATTCATTCTGAGGCATGACAGCAAATATATCAATACCTTCCTGACGGTAAGCATCAATAAACTTTGAGAAATACAAGGCATAAGCCTTCAGATAAGCATCTTCCTGAATAAACATATCTGTACCTTCTTTCCCCTCTTTATCTTCCGGCAAACCATTATCTACCACACGAGTCATATAAGTACTTTCACCATCTTTCAGACGTTCTTTCAGCAGACGAGCCATCTTCATAGTAGACAATCCTGCATAATGCTTATTGTATTTCATCCAAGAAGGCGGACACCAGGGAGATGCCCATATTTTCAGATCGGGCTGATAGCGCAACGCAGCCTGAATAAAAGGAATCAACGTCTGTCTGTCATGGTCTATTGAGAAATCCTTCATTTCAAAGTCACCAGCAGTTTCATTATACGAATACCAGTCGACAGAGAAATCGTTTGCAGCCACAGGCATACGGCAAATTGTAAAGTTAGCTCCTACTCCGGGAGTAAACATCTCATTCAAGATACTATCGCGTACCGAAGCATCCAGCTTGTTTAAAGAAACCCATCCCAGTTCATTAAAACAAGTACCAAACCCATCGATGGTCTGTCGGGTATTGGCTGGATCGATAACGATATCGGCTTCCTTACCCGTTTCTGATACAGGAACAGCAGGTTGAGTAACCCACGGTTCATCAAATGTTGTGCTGACCCATGCAGCTTCCGGAGTGTGCTGGCAAGACAACAAAGTACCTGCCGCCAAAGCTAAGAATAAAGATTTTTTCTTCATAGTACTAAAGTAAATCAGGAAGCCCAAAACACTTCCTGATTTGATAAAAAGTTATTAATCAATTAAATTTTAATCTGTTTTTAAGATATTTTTCTGTCTGACATTTTTAAGTGTATAAGTATTTACTTAAACAACTCAGGTACAAAATGATTCAGGTATTTACGCCAGTTACGCCACTCATGTCCTCCGTCAGTTCCCATATATTCATATTTATATCCATTAGCGTCAAGAAGCTCACGGTACTTCACGTTATCCTGAAACAGAAAATCTGTATTTCCGATTCCGATAAAATAAAGTTTTGGAGCATTGGAGAACTGTTTTGCCAGTTTTGCTTCCAGATTTTCATAAATATATGTATTCTCACCCTTCGCCTGACGGTTTATAGCAGCAGAAAACAGACCTACATAACCGAACAAGTCAGGATTATTGGCAGAAATATAAAGAGAATGGAATCCACCCATCGACAGTCCGGCAATCGCACGGTGATTTTTATCATTTATAGTACGATAATGACTTTCCACATACTTCATGATATCCGGAAAGGCCTTTTCAAAAGAACCTTCCATTGTCTTCGGATTGGCAAACGAAGGCTTATACATACTGTTAGGATATTCACCCGGTACAGCTTCCTGAGCACCGTTTCCGTTAGGCATAACCACAATCATCGGCTCAGCTTTTCCTTGTGCTATCAGGTTGTCAAGTATCTGAATAGCTCTACCCAGCTCACTCCAGGCATTTTCATCACCTCCCGCACCATGCAACAGGTATAATACCGGATATTGTTTATTGCTGTCTTCATAACCGGCAGGTGTGTAAACCGTCATGCGGCGACGTTCCATACCCAATGTTGGACTAGGATACCAGACCTTCGATACGGTTCCGTGAGGAACTTCACGTACAAAATAGTTTTGAGACAATTCTCCATCGACCAGAAAATAATTGGTATACGTAGCAATATCACGAATCATATACACATTGCTGGGATCGAGCATACGCATGCCGTCAACGTAAAAACAATAAGTATGAAGTTCAGGCGACGGCATAGAGGTTGTATATGTCCATACTCCATCCTGTCCCTTTACCATAGGAATCTGTCCGGGAGTTTCCATCATACCAAACGAGGTCTGCCGTTTTACTTTTTCAAAAAAATCTGCCTCAACCACTACTTCTTTGGCATTTGGAGCCAGTAATTTAAAAGTTACTGTCTGGTTCTTCAACTCAGGAGAAACAATATCTCCCGTGTTTACAGCTACAGTTTCCTGAGCCCATGCGGAAAGAGAAATCAAACATCCTACCGCCAAACTTAAAAATGCTTTCATAAGTATTATTTTATTTTAGAGAATTAGCCTATCAGGCTGCTTTTGCATCTCAAAATTACAATTTTCTTTTATCCAATGTTACACACTCGAAAATATCTTTTCTAAGTTCTATACAAAAACAAAAATCAGATGAATATACTTATCGTTTTCTACAAGCTCAAACAAAAAAATCTCCTGCTTTCTGCTCTATCCATCAGGATAAGCTAAAGCAGGAGATATTTTCCCGTAATTATCGCCAGACTGAATTTTGAAACAGTTTCTATCTCGACACACAATAAATAAAAAGAAACCATTCATTATACCCTATCCAGACAGCATGAACAAACAAGAACATACCGTCCGGATAAAAGTATAAGACCATATTAATATTACCTTTAAACAGTTATCTCGTTTTTGGCTACTGCTTCCATCACATTGGCTGGAGGACGCTGAGCCAGCAATTCTTTTTTCATGTAGTCCATATAAGGTGCAACATGCTTGAAGAATTGAAAATATCCTTTACACAAGTAATTCAGGCCAGGCTCTCCCGAAGCGGTTTTCATAAAACGGTTCTTCGGACATTCACCATTGCAGGCAAACAAGAACTCACATTTTTTGCACTGGGAAGGCAGGGAATCGAATTTATTCTTGCCAAAACGCAACTGCCGCTCACTATACATCATCTCCACCAAAGAATGAGTATAGATATTTCCCAGCTTGTACTCCGGAAAGACAAAATGATCGCAAGAATACACATCGCCATTGAATTCCATGACTCCTGCATGTCCGCAGGTCTTGGCCAACGTACAGATGCCCGGCTGACTTCCCACCCAGTTTGCCAGTGTAGCATCGAAAAGTTGTATGAAATACTCTCCCACATCCTCACGGACCCATTCATCAAAAATCGTACATAGAAAATTGCCCCACTGCTCGGGAGTGATGGAGAAATCGGCAAGTCCCTCTTCCGTTCCTTCATTCACGGCAGCAAGGTGTCTGCCGTCGCTGTGAGGAAGTATACGCTCCACAATCGGGGCAAACTGGATATACCGGCATCCTATCTGCTTAAAGAAGTGGTAAAACTCCAAAGGATAATCCGCATTGTAGTCGTTGACCACAGCCAAGGCGTTCCATTCCACATGATGCTTGTTCAACAGGCTGATTCCCTGCATCACCTTCACGAATGAAGGTTTCCCCTGCTTGTTCTTTCTGTATTCATCATGAAACTCCTGAGGTCCGTCTATAGATATGCCAACCAGCCAGTTGTTGTCATGGAAAAACCTGCACCAATCATCGGTAAGCAAAGTTCCGTTGGTCTGGATACAGTTGTCAACCGTACGTCCGCGGGCATACTTTTGCTGCAGACTGATCACCTTCTCGTAAAAAGAAATCGGACGCATCAATGTTTCGCCTCCATGCCAGGTAAAGAGAACCTGAGGCATCGTCTGGGCTTCTATATATTCTTTGATGAACTTTTCAAGCAGTTCGTCACTCATAATATGTTTTGGATTATCTTGGTAAAGATTCGACTTTTCCAGATAATAGCAATATTTACAAGCCAGATTGCATAAAGACCCTGCCGGCTTAGCCATTATATACAGAGGTTTTGCAAAGGGAGATAGTGTATTCATGTTATCAAATTTTTCAGGGTAATCCGGACATTGCTTAAAAATATGCAATGTCCGGATCGGTAGATTTCTATTTTATATATGTCAGTCTGTCCAACGGAGTTTTTAATAAAAGGATATTAGAAGTTTCTTGTTTCAAACCTTTGACTTCTGCACTCACTGATGCTCTGATGTCACGAGAAGAAGCACCAATCTTAAACTGATATTCTCCCTCATCGACCAACCACGAATGATGTGCCTCATCGTACGAAGCCAGGTCGGACACAGCAACCTTCAATGTGACTGTCTGACTTTCACCCGGTTTCAGTTCTCCAGTCTTAGTAAAGTCCTTCAGTTCCTTTTCTGGTTTAACCAGACTCGTGTTCGAAGGAGCAGACACATACAGCTGTACCACTTCCTTTCCGCTGGCTTTTCCTACATTCTTTACTTGCAACGTCAGGACATAGCTTCCATTTTCAAACTTTATTTCCGGCTGTGAATAAGAGAACTGAGTATACGACAATCCATAACCAAACGGATAAGATACATTTTTGTGGAAAGTATCGAAATAACGATATCCCACATAAATGTCTTCTTCGTAATCCGTATAGTCCCAGTTTCTTACCTCATGCTGTTTATCCTTCGTGTCAGCATCAAAACTGACATAGGTTCCATCGGTAGGGAAATTCTTCGTAGAAGCGACATCTTCCAGTTTCTCGGGGAATGTCATTGTCAGCTTACCCGACGGAGATACCTTTCCGCTCAGGATATCTGTCACGCTGTTACCCCCCTCCTGGCCCGCAAGCCATGACAGCAGAATAGCATCCGGCTTATCTTTCCAGGAACTGGTTTCGATTACTCCTGCAACATTCAGAATGACCACCACCTTCTTATGACAAGCATGGAAGGCCTTGCATACATTCTCCAGCATCTGCCGTTCTTCCGAAGAAAGAGTAAAATCGGAAGAGGAACGATCGACAAACTCACCTGAACCACGCCCAAATGTCAGTATGGCCATGTCCGATTTCAAAGCCTGATTGTTCAAATCAGACACTGGCAGAACCAGTTCAGCAGGACGCTTCTTCGGCAGATATTGAGCCAGACGATCCTCGTTCTTTACCTTTGCCTGTTCCGCATAGAAGTCCGCATTGTACTTTTCATACAAATCTTTCAGGTTACCGTCGACTGTATATCCAGCATTGTTCAGGCCATCCAGAAGAGATACTGTATAAGCCCGGTTCACATTGCCAGATCCTGTTCCACCAGCGATGAAATCGTATGAAGTACAACCATACAAGGCAATATTCTTTACCGCATTGGAAAGTGGCAATGCCTGACCGTCATTTTTCAACAATACCATGCCTTCGGTAGCTGACTGACGTGTAACCGCGGCATGTGCCTTCAAGTCCGGCTTATTGCTATAAGCATATCCCTTGAAGCGAGGAGTCTTCACAATAAGGTTCAGGATACGTTTCACATTACGGTCGAGAACCTTCTCGTCAAGCGTTCCATTCTGCACGCCTTTTACGATAGCATCATACTGTTTAGGCAGACCAGGCTGCAACATATCATTTCCGGCATTCATCTGCGCAACGGCATCGCTTCCACCAAACCAGTCGGTCATCACCATTCCATCAAACTTCCATTCATCCCTCAGCAAAGTTGTAAGCAGTTCCTTACTTTCGGAGGTGTACGTACCGTTCAGATAGTTGTACGAAGACATGACTGTCCATGGGGAGGATTCCTTTATGGCAATCTCGAAGCCCTTTAAATAAATCTCACGCAGGGCTCTCGAACTGACATGAACTTTGTTCGATTTACGGTTACTTTCCTGATTATTGGCTGCAAAATGCTTGACGGAGGTACCGACACCATTGCTCTGCACTCCTTTTACATAAGCGGAAGCAATCTTTCCCGAAACCACAGGATCTTCTGAATAATATTCAAAATTGCGTCCGCACAAAGGATTACGATGGATATTCAATGCCGGTGCCAGCAGCACGTCGGCACCATATTCCAGAACTTCATTACCTATGGCTTTTCCCACATTTTCTACGAGTTCCTTGTTCCAAGTAGAAGCAAGTACCGTACCAATGGGGAAATGCGTACAATAATAAGTAGCCGTATCATTGTCACGGGTAGGAGATATACGAAGTCCGGCCGGTCCGTCGGCCAGCACGATACCGGGAATGCCCAGCCGGGGAATAGGATAAGTAGTTCCCGCAGCACCGGGAACAAGTCCTTTTGTTTCACCCACAATGGCACTATCGCCCGACGTACCCTCCATGCCTGTACCGATTACAAGCCGTGCCTTTTCTTCCAATGTCATGGCAGCAATAACTTCGTCTATTGTATTCTTTCCCAACTGAGGCAAAGAAGGACCACACGAAACAAGCGTCATTGCTACAAACGACATTCCTATGAATTGAAGTTTTTTCATTTCTGTCTTTTTCAGATTTAATACTCAGTTACATTCAGTTTTGTACGATAATCATCAAGTAGCCCCTGAAGCTCCTTCGTAATTTCCTCATAACCGGGCTGACCGTAGAGGTTGTTCAGTTCGTTCGGGTCTTTCTCCAAATCATACAATTCATTGTAGTTTATATCCTCGCTCGAAGTCGGGAAATAATTAGCTTTACTCAACATGTTGAACGTACGGTTTTCACGCGTGCCAGGTTTCAGCATGTTCGGGGTAGCTCCTTCAACACCACCTTTGCCATAGAAATGAATCAGCTTGTAGCGGTCAGTGCGTACCCCATCATGACGACGAACCAGATGGAAGGTAGGATAATCATAATAATGATAGTAAAGGCTCTTTCTCCACTCTACTGTATCACGGTTTTCACCGAACAAAGGAACCAACGAACGGCCTTCCATCTGTTCAGGGACTTTTACACCGGCAACATCCAGCAATGTTGGTGCAAAGTCGAGATTCTGTACCAGACGGCTACAACGACTGCCCGCCTTGATAGCCTGAGGATAACGGATGAGCAACGGAGTGCGGAACGATTCCTCATACATAAAACGTTTGTCGAACCAACCGTGTTCTCCCATCCAGAAACCCTGGTCGGAAGTATAGACGATGATCGTATTGTCAAGCAGACCTTCCTTTTCCAGATAAGCCAGCAGTTCGCCGACACTGTCGTCTACCGACTTGATGCAGCGAAGATAGTCTTTCATGTAATTCTGATATTTCCATACAGTCAGCTCCTTCCCCGTTAGTTTGGCTTCCAGCAGTTTCTTGTTTCTCGGACCATAATGCTTGTCCCATGCAGCACGTTCTTCCGGAGTAATACGACCAAGTTCTCCCATAAGACACACATAAGAAAAATGGCCTTCGGCTGTAGTTGTATCACATAATTCGGGAACTTTCAAATCTTGTGCCATCTCCATGGCATTGGCTATATTCAGTTTCTGTGTATGAGCCGCTACTCCACGGGTTTCATAGTCATCCCAGAATGTAGCTGGTACAGGAAATTCCACATTCTCATACAAATCAAGATATTTCTGTTCCGGCATCCAGTTACGATGAGGAGCCTTGTGGTGTACCATCAGACAGAAAGGCTTGCTCTTGTCGCGGTGATCAAGGAACTCGATAGCATGCTGAGTAATGAGGGAAGTGGCATAACCCTTTTCCTGAACATATTTTCCATGAGTTTCCTTACTTTTGAAAGTCGGATTATAATACTTGCCCTGATCGTCCAGAATATGATAATAATCAAAACCTTTAGGCTCACACATCAAGTGCCATTTACCTACGATTCCGGTTTCGTAACCGTTGTCGTGCAGCAACTCTGTAAAGAAAGTCTTTGTGGTATCTATGCCTTCGCAAAGCTGTTCCTGACCGTTCTGATGACTGTAAAGACCTGTCATCAGGCAGGCACGGCTCGGAGCAGACAGAGAGTTCTCTACAAAAGCACGGTCGAACAACATTCCTTCACTGGCAAGACGGTCAATGTTCGGTGTAGGAGCCAGTTTGGACACCTCACTACCATAGGCACTGATAGTCTGGAAAGAATGGTCATCGCACATGATGTACAAGATGTTGGGACGAGTCTTTTCAACAGTCTGTTTAGTAGTACAACTGCTCAATACAGCTGTAGAAGCCAACAGTAAATTTATATAAGGAGAAATCTTCATAATTTGTTTATTTTTCAATTAATTGAAATAATTGGATAATTAATCTTGTTCAATCTTACCTATCCTGTCAATCATCGAGTCATTGTCAGCCCAACGACCCGATGATCCAACAAATTTATAACACATTAAAAATAAAGTAATTACCTATCAAAACTAGACAAAAGTTGTGTACTCAAGAATCATCAAAACAATACCATACAAGTATCTTCAAATAAACAATCACAAGTATGCACAACCTTAAAATCGTCTTTTAAAATTTTTCAATTAAAAAAGATTAGAACAACATATAAAAAATAAACTTCAAAAACTTAATACATTAGAAATTAATTGAAACAGTGAATCTACCGGACAATGGCATGATATAAGAACCTGTCATAATTGTTCCATAATACGGAGTAGGATCCGTTATCAACTCTGCACCATTAATAGAACCTTTAGCACCTCGTTGATTGAGGAAATTGACAATCTGAGCACTGAATTTGATATGCTTGTTTAGCGAATAGTCAACTCCACCAAAGGTTTCCCAATGTGGTTCAAAATAGAGGACATTTGTCAAGTTCGCAAACTGCTTACTATAATAACGGAAGCTTGCCCACAAACGCCATTGCTGACGGTTTCCAAAGCTATAACTTGGATCAATTTCCATTAAAACTTTCGATATGCTCAATACATTTTTATTACAATAATCATATGTAGAGCCAAAAGCATCAAATTTAAAATCTTTATATTGTGGATCCTGAAGAGTCAACAGATAATGTAGACTAAAGCCTTTAAATGGAGTAAGTATCAAGTCAGTAGTCCAACCAACAGTCTGTATCTTATAATATACCTGTATATTATCCACATTACCTGCATTGGCAGGATCAACCATATTAAAACGTTTCTGATTGTTGGTTTTACTAAGCACAGACAACTGTGAAACTAACTGAATATATTTGTTGTTCCAAAAGACACCTAATGCACCCATAGGACTCTTACTCTTCTTCATGTTAGGCAAATACTGAGTATTATAATTTTCCAGACCTCCATTATCTTCACTATACAACACATTTGCCATAAAGCCAAAGTTTCGGTTAACATTATATCGTGCATTTAAGAAACCAGCTACATTAAAATAACTATCTTTTACTTGTGAGATTTCTGCATTTGCCAACACAAAACCAGCCTTACGTTTTGATAATGTATACTCACCATCAAGCAAACGCCATCTTAAATGCATACCGTAATCCAGTTTAAAATTCTTAGTTACCTGCCATTTATCAGAAGCATAAATTCCTAATTTATTTTCTACACCCTTATGATAAGCTGCACCCTTATTATAAGCATAGAAACCAAACTCATCAGTTACACCATTACAATAAAGCTGTTGCGGTTGAGGTTCCACTGTCTGATAATATTGCACACGGTCATTGGCAAATGTAATATTACGGTTCTGTTCAAGCAGTCCAAATGTTACATCATGCTGACCAATCTTCTTATTCATAGAAAGACGTGCCTGAAACTCATTAATAGGCACACGATTAAATGCTTGTGCCAATACTCCACCAACCAGCCCCGAATAAGGCTGGCCATCAGAGGTTGTATAACCATCACCTTCATTTACTTCAGTAATTGAAGTAGGACTCAAAGTCAAATATCCGACTTTAGCCAAATGCAAACGAGAAGTAAATTTAAAATTCCAGCCATTATCGAACAGATAGTTACCATTAATACCAATATTATGTGCGGTAACTTTAGAATGACTTCCATTTGTTTCTGCCCAATAATACTCGCCTGTACTCATATCCAACAAATGTATTTTACCTGAGTTAAGAGTATATGAGTCTCGCCCAATCTTGAACCAATCCAGTTCACTTACTTTTCCATCTTTTTCATAACGAAAAACAGCATTGTCATTCTGCGTGAAAGAGTCACTAAATTTATACAAGAAGTTTATCTGACCACGATTTCCTTTAAAGAACTTAGTCAAACCCAAACGGAAAATCTTTGTTTCATCAGCATATTTATTAGCTGCCAGTTTAGTTGTTCCCGGGTCAAAGTTTAAAAAAGCGCCAGCAGTATAAGACCAGCCATTTTTAGAAATCGGACCAGATACATTAACATCTCCCTGCAACCATCCAAAAGTATTGACTGTAAATTTAGATTTGAGTTTAAACTTCTTTGTACCTTTCATAGAATATGAATTCACAGCATACCCCAAATCTCCTAGCGTTCCAACTACATCATTCATCTGCAATAAGCCATTTCTGCTCAATCCAACGGAACCACGCCAACTTTTATTTGGAGCTTCAGGATGGCCACGATAAACGACTGGCAAATCATCTTCCATGATATTCATCCCCCAAGTAGATGAAGGTAAACCAATATTTATTTCTCGAGGACTAGTATTATCCTCCGCATTTAACATTACATTTCTGGAGTCTTCCTGATTTGAAGCAATTGCATTTTTCTCATTACGAACACTATCTTCTGGTGCCACTGTATCTAAAACAGAAGCTGATGCACCAGTACATAACGTCAATGCTCCCAATAACATATATACATTTTTCATAAATATAGAAATTTAAGTTATAATTATAGGAAAGAGGTATTTCTTATACCTCTTTTCCCGTGAACAAGAATTAATATTAATTATTAAGAATTTCTTCAATTTGCTTAGCCAGACGCTTTTTAATTCCTTTTTCCTGCTTAGTGAGTTGTGCATCCTCCAGAGGTGATTGCTCATTCGGATCCTGCTTCAAATTGAAAAATTTACCATCCTGATACAGTTTCCATGTATGAGAAGAATCTTGAATCCAAACAGCCTTTTTGAATTGCTGAGTCCATTTTGGATCATAATATCCAAATGTCCAATCACGTTTCGGAGCATCTTCCTCTCCAATCAACTGTTTATAAAAGCTCAATCCGTCACATTTAAAACCTTTAGGAACGTCAGTACCTGCTGCTTCCAAGAAAGTAGGTAACAAATCAGTAAAATCAATCATATTTTCATTGACTGTTCCAGCCTTAATTTTACCCTTCCAATAAGCTACAAACGGTACATGGATACCCCATTCTTTAGGAGAACCTTTATCTCCACGAATCTGTTGTCCATTCCACGCAGAAGTAATTTTACGATTCGTACCATTATCACCCGTAAAAATAATCAATGTATTATCAGCGATTCCTGCCTCCTCAACCTTACGTATTACCCGGCCGACAATGTCATCCATATAACTCATCATGTCTCCAAAATACTTGGGGTTACTAGCATCCTTCCAACTAGATTTTTCCCAGTCCGCACTTTTCGGAGTAGCCTGAAAAGGATCATGCATAAGTACCATCGGGTAATAGAGGAAGAACGGACGCGGTTTATCTTTATTTTCATCTATAAAGTTTTCTGCCCAACGGAAAAAAAGATCGGGGCCATATTGGTCATGATATGTAAATTTACCATCTTCACTGAGAATAACAGGATCCTTGTAACGACTTTCTCTCTGCGCAATTTCTCCATATGCTATCATTTTATTCCGAGTTTTAAAAGTATCAGGAATCTCTATTGTAGGAAAGGTAGTATGCCATACAAAATAATGATCAAATCCCACTTCTTTAGGCAGCGAACCTACTTTACCAGCCAACTTTATCTGTCCAGAATTTCCATGCTGCTGCCATTTACCAGTAATACCCGTAATATATCCAGCATCTTTCATCAAATCCCCAAAGGTTTCTTCTTGAGGACTCATCACACCAAAGCCTTCATAGTTGCGGAAATTATATTTTCCAGTCATAACTTGCACACGAGTCGGAGCACTTAAAGGCTGAGCATATGCTTGGGTAAACAACATACCTTGTTGTGCCATCTGATCTATACAAGGCGTTTTATAAGAGGTTCCTCCATTACATCCGAAAGCCTCATAACCTATGTCATCTGCCAAAATAAATATAATATTAGGTTGATTGGGATGATTAGTTGTCTGAGTTTGTGCAACAGACATAACAGGCAAGAAGCCCAACAAACATAAGCTTCTACTTGACTGAAATAAATGTTTACATTTCATAATTATATCATTAAAAAGTTATTTATTGATTATTCCACCCTCACGCTGTTCTGTAGCCTCGATTCCCAACAAATCATCACCCAATTCCCGACGAATCTTATCAGCTTCCAATTGCAATTTTTTCACGACATCAGGATATTTATCAATCACATTCTGACGCTCTCCCGGATCCTGACGCAAATCATAAAGTTCCAGACCCGTTTCAGCTATTTGAGTCTTACCTGGATGTCCATCTTTTCCAATCTCGACACCCTGAGCACTATTACTTTGATATTTATGTGGAAAAACAAGCTTAAATCGATCATCTCGTATACCTTCCAAGCTATGCATTGGTTTCAAAGGATTCATACTATAGATATAATAAAAATACTTTCGTGGAGACTTTTCTACCTCACCCTTTAACAGTGGCAATACATTCACACCGTCTATTTTAGCTTTTGGTAATTTAGCTCCAGTTATAGCAACCAAAGTAGGCAAGATATCCAAATTAGAAATAAGTTGAGGGTTTACAACACCCTGAGGAATAACTTCTTTCCAACGCATTAGACAAGGAACACGCTGCCCTCCATCAAAAGAGCACTGTTTACCTTCACGTAAAGCACCAGCACTACCAGAATGATTACCATAAGTAAGCCAAGGACCATTATCACTTGTAAATATCACCAACGTATTATCGTCCAGACCGTTGTCTTTCAAAGCTTTCATGATTTCTCCTACGCTCCAATCCAGCTCCATCATCACATCTCCAAAAAGTCCAACTCCGCTTTTACCCTTAAATTTATCAGACACAGCCAAAGGTACATGCGGCATATTATGCGTCACAAAAAGCAAAAATGGATTATTCTTATTTTCCTTAATAAAACGCTTAGCTCTCTCTGTATACAAAGTAGTCAATTGGGCTGCATCATCTAAGGTAGCGATTTCTTTCACTTTTTGGGTTCCATCATAAATAGTCAATGGAGGAAGTTTCATTTTTCTATGAAGAAATGCTGGAGATTTCTCTGTAATCGGATTACCATCATAATCGACTGCCCACATATCATGACTATAAGGTAAACCATAGAATTCATCAAATCCTTGAGCCAACGGCATAAATTCGGGAGCCATACCCAAATGCCACTTACCCACCATTGCTGTCCGATAACCTTGCTTAGACAATAATTCCGGAATAATTTCTTCATTTGGATTCAAACCAACAGTAGGATCTGCCATATATACCCCAGGCACTCCAACACGAGTAGCATAACAACCAGTAAGTAGCCCTGCACGTGAAGCCGTACTAATAGCAGAGGATGCATAATAATGTGTAAAAAACATTCCTTCATGAGCTATATTGTCAATATTAGGAGTCGTATATCCTGTAGCACCAGTTAACGATAAATCTCCAAAGCCCATGTCATCAACATAAAAAATAACAATGTTAGGTTTTTCTTGAGCTACAGCCACAGTTGTCGTCAATGCCAAACAAGCAGTAGCTATCCATGCTTTACGTAATACATTCATAATATTTGAGTTTTAAAGTTCCAACTTTCAACGAAGCAAAATTATGTCTTTACCCTCAGAATGGCTTTTAAACAAGATTTATCGAATTCCATTTTCAAATAAAATGGCTTTCAATTCTATGCAATTGTTTTCAATTTTGAACAAACACTTCTATTTCAATATATTACATTATCAAAAGAGTTATATTAAGCTAATTCACATTTAAAATGATTTACTTATCTTTGCCTATAAAATTGAATCATACTTATGAAGACTACATCCATTTTTCTCTTACTATTCTATTGTCTACTACATATTTCATGCAAATCAGACAATAGCTCTTTTATTAACGTACCAGAAAAGAAAAGTATATCGTATCAGAATATCCTTTCATCAGATGACATCACGGCGTTTGTTATGGATAAAAGTGAAAAAATATGGATTGGAACATCATACGGCTTAAATCTTTACGACGGTTACAGATATCATCAGTTTTTCCATAATGACACAGACCCATTATCAATATCTGATAACAATATCACCTGTCTATTCAAAGACAGCCATGATACAATATGGATAGGGACTGACAATGGATTAACAAAATATATAGGTTATGATCGATTTGAAACCATCAAACATATCTCCAAAGACACTTATTCCGTAACAAAAGTTAACGAAACATCTGATCATAGAATAATTGTCTGCACCAAAAATGAGATATGTGAATTAGTCAATGGAATATTAATCCCAAAACTACGATTTCAAGAAGAACATTTCTCCTTAGAAACAGACAAGAATAAAGGATTCTGGATTTTTTTCCCAAGAAGAAGTATCTATTATAACAATCAATACATAATTACCAAAAATCTATCTATCAACTTTGAAGCAAATATGGTACAATCTACCCAAGATAACAATCGAATATGGGCCATGCAAGGGCGTACCATTTCATGTATTGATGCCAATACCCAGGAATATCTCTATAAGCCATCCAAAGAAATACAGATTCTAGCAAATATTATTTATCCTACACAAGACGGACTTCTACTAAAAAGCAACAAACATGGAATATATAAATTCGATCTAAAATTAAACAAGTTGACATCATGGGAGTCTAAAAGCATGTTACAACAAACAGACGACCTCATCTCTTGCCTTTATAAAGACTCTAAAGACAACTGGTGGATTGGATTTCATAATGGGGGCTTCCAGCATATCAACAAGGAAAATATAGCACTGAATACCATCAATCAGACCATATTATATAGAACGACTGCTGACCAATATATCACGACCATATCCGGAAGTGAGAACGGGGTCGTTTGGGGAGGGACAAACACTATTATATTTCGTTATGACAGCAAGTCAAACCACCTTACGCAATATAGTCAGGAAAATGTCCTTATCAGTGGACCTTACTTTAAACAACTACTAAAAAAAATCATTCCCACAACTGACAACAAAATTTGGATATTAACTAACGCACGAATTTCTTTGGCTACTTATCAAAAAGGGAAAATTTCGATCGAACATAGTTTCCGACCATGGTGTCTATTGGGAGATTGTACTATAAGTAATAACAAATGTTATACAACCGCCAACAAGAAATATCTTTACGCCATAAGTCAACAAGGACAAGTAGATTCAATTCCAATCAATCACCCTATGTACAATAATAAAAGTCAACTTCTTAAACTGAAGAATGGCAACATTCTATTAGCTATGCAAGGCCTAAATTTTATATTATTGGATACTAAAAGACAAACTATAAAACACTTAAAAACAAATAATCTCTTGCATAAATCGAATGTATCCCCCCTATGTCTACTGGAAGATGAAAAAGGAGATATATGGATTGGAAGCAACGGATATGGGTTATATAATCTAGATTTAAAAAATATGCACATTAAAGCAATATCCTCACTCCCGGCACAGCAAATAATGAGCATACTCAATGATAAAGAAGGTAATTTATGGATGGGAACTCGTAAAGGAATCATGTCATATTCACCACACAACCATCTTTCCCAACTTTATGAAGTTAAAGGTATTTCTAAAAGATCTTTTAAAACATTTAATCAACAATGTATATGCTCTCTTAACAATCAAATCATACTAGGAAGTAAAAATGGGTGTTTGGCAATTATGCCCTCAATCATGCAACGCCAAACAAATCCCAATTTGGAAATCAGAAGAATATATGTGCGAAATGATGCAAGCAAACGTCTTGCTGTAAGCAAGAATAATAGACACTATATTTTTTCACATAAAGAGAATGATTTAGAAATAAATTTCGGAGGAATAAATTTTGGTGAATCTCCTTACTATATTTACGAGTATCAATTACAAGGATTTGAAAAAAACTGGATACCGGCAGGAAGTGTTCATGAAGTATTTTACTCTAATCTTCCTCCCGGTGACTATCATTTCAAAGTACGAATAATGCAATCCTATGGTGCGAATGCATTAGCAGAAAAAAGCGTTGCTATAACGATACAACAAACTCCATGGCTCTCCTTTCCTGCCATTATAACCTATTTTATGCTATTTATTAGCCTAATTATATATATTAACTATCTTTACTGGCGTATACGATCTAACCGTATAGCACTTGTACTAGCTAATACAGATAAAGAACGAGAAAAGCGAACTAATCAAATGAACATGAGCTTCTTCGCAAATATTTCTCATGAGTTTCGAAATCCCCTAACTATGATCGCAGGCCCGATAAATAGTTTATATAACGACTCATCTCTTCCTCATACAGTACATCACAAGCTTGAAATCGTCAAAAAAAGTACAAACTCTATGCTGAAACTTATAGAGCAAATGTTAGATTTCAACCAACTAGAAAATGACGTTCTTCGATTACGAGTTTCTCAATATGATATCATACATGAAATTAATCTTTGGGCCGACATTTTTGAGGAAAGTACCAAAGAACAAAATATTACTTTACAACGTAATGGATTGGAAGGTTCCTTTTATACTTGGTTCGATCATGACAAATTGGACAAAATTCTTGGAAACTTGTTTACCAATGCTCTGAAACATACTCCAGAAGAAGGAATCATACGCATTACTGTCGAAAAACTTTCCTTTGCTGAAACAACAGAAAACTTTAAAGATGAATTACAAGATTGCGAATATCTGTGCATTGGTATTTTCAATAACGGCAAACACATCCCAAAGGAAAAATTAAATGAAGTATTCAAAAGATATTATCAAATAAAAGAATTAAACGAGAACCATCAGCACGGATGGGGAACGGGTATCGGTCTGTATTATGTACAACGCCTAATACAACTACATCATGGCAGTATAAGAGTAGATAACGTACCTGATGGAGGAGTCTTATTTCGATTTATTTTACCTATCGGCGAAACCATGTACCAGAAAGATGAGCATATTACATTCGAACACGAAGAAATTGTTTCAACACTCCCAATAATACAGCCTGAAGAATATCCCATCATAGAGAACAACTTCATAAAAAGACCTAAGATATTGATTATTGACGATAATACTCAACTGGCTTGTTATCTACGTTCTATCTTTATCAATGAATTTGAGGTAGAAAATAAATATAGTGCCGAAGCTGCCTTACAGGATATAGAGCATATTGCTCCAGACATTATACTCAGTGATGTAATAATGGAAGAAATGTCTGGTTATGATTTATGCAGAATATTAAAAGAAGATGTAGCATTTTCACATATACCTTTTATCCTTATAACAGCTAAATCAAAAATGAATGAACAAATAACCGGGCTGGAATTAGGAGCAAATGCCTATGTAACCAAACCTTTTAATCCTGATTACTTACTTGCTTTGGTACGATCTCAACTGAAGAACTGTGAAAACTTACGGAAGTTATTAAATGAAAATACGCAAATAAAACAATTGGAAGGAAAACTTTCAAACCAAGATAAAATTTTCATGGATGAATTATATCAACTAATGGAAAAACATTTAGCCGACCTCGATTTAAACTTAAATTCAATATGTGAAGAATTACGTATCAGTCGCTCCAAATTTAATTATAAAATAAAAGGATTAACAGGAGATACACCAAACAATTTCTTCAAAAGTTACAAGTTAAACCGAGCTGCTAAATTATTACGTGAAGGGAAATATAATATTTCTGAAATTGCTATTATGACTGGGTTTAATACCTTATCGTATTTTTCTATTTGCTTTAAGAAACAATTTGGTGTGAATCCCAGTGAATACAAATAATATAGCATAATCCTCATAAATTAGGATTGCCGGATAAAGAGAATTGACGTTACTTTGCAACCGAATTACAAAAAACCACTAGACAGATATGAAACGTACAATTCTCGCTTCGCTGGCAGCAGCTGTGACAACAACTGTTTTTGCTGTCCCGACTGATACAGACAATGCATTGGTCAAAGATACAACTAAAGTGATAGACATCGAGGAAGTAGTTGTCATTGCTACTCCAAAGGAAAACAACCGTCTGCGCCAGCAGGCCATTTCGTCGACATCGCTTTCGCAAAATGAAATGCGTAACAACTCGGTGACCTCGGTCAAAGCGTTGTCGGGACTTGTACCCAATCTGTTCATCCCTGATTACGGCTCGAAGTTGACAACTTCGGTATATGTACGCGGTATCGGTTCGCGCATCAATACCCCAGCCGTAGGTCTGTATGTAGACAATATCCCATTCATCGACAAGTCGGCATTCGACTTCAACTACTCTGACATCGAACGAATAGACGTAATGCGTGGTCCGCAGGGAACACTGTACGGACGAAATACGATGGGTGGACTGATTCGTGTGTTCACCAAATCGCCTTTCACTTATCAGGGAACAGATATCCGTCTCAGCGCAGCTACATACAATGACTATAAGGCTTCTCTTACTCACTATCACCGCATTTCTTCACAGTTTGCGTTTTCTACGGGATTCTTCTACGAACACAAGGGAGGTTTCTTCAAGAACAACTTCAACAACAAGCGCATTGATACAGACGATGAGTTCGGAGGACGTTTCCGCGCCATTTATCTGCCTTCGGAAAATCTGAAGCTGGACTTCACGCTGAATTATGAATATACCAATCAGGGAGGATATCCATACGAATATACCGGACGTACCGATGACAAGACAGAAGACCGCGGTGAATATATCGGAAAAATATCTTACAACCGTGAATGTGGCTACAAGCGTAACCTGCTGAACGGTGGATTGAATCTGGAACATCAGGCTGATAACTTTATTCTGAGCAGTGTGACTGGTTTCCAGTATCTGTACGACCAGATGAATCTGGACCAGGATTTTACGGAAGCTGACATTTATACCATCATGCAGAAGCAGAACTCCAAGACTATCAGTGAAGAACTGGTGCTGAAATCGAAACCGGGCAATCGCTGGCAGTGGACTACGGGAGTGAGCGGATTCTACCAGTGGCTGAAAACCGACGGACCGGTTACTTTCCAGGAAGCTGGTATACAGAGTCTGATTGAAGACAATATCAATGCAGGGCTTTCTCATCTTCCTGCCGGAGCACCTACACTGGCAGCAAAGATTACCACACGTCCCTTGCCTGTTTCGGGGGTATTCGATACACCGATATTAAACGGAGCTATCTATCACCAGTCTACTATCAATGATGTGCTGGTAGAGGGACTGTCTGTTACAGCAGGACTTCGCCTGGACTACGAAAAGCTGAAACTGGATTATAACTCGGTATGCGACATGAACTTCGATTTCAGTGTTTCGGCTCCTTTCCTTCCAACGGCGATTGTCAGACAACTGAATGCCAAGACACAGTTCATCGGAAAAGAATCGACCGACTACCTGCAACTGCTCCCCAAATTCACTATACAGTATGCATGGAACAGTAAGAACAACGTATATGCTACTGTCAGCAAAGGATATCGTTCGGGAGGATACAACATCCAGATGTTTTCCGACCTGATACAAAACAACATGCGAAGCGACATGATGAACGCCATCAAGCAGGACGAAGTACTCGGAAAGTTTGCAGGTATGATGCCTGACGTACCAGCCTCTGATGTAAACGTATCGGATGCAACACTTTATAAACCTGAATATTCATGGAACTATGAAGTTGGTTCACACACCACTTGGTTCGATGACAGACTGCAAGCCGACGTCGCTCTCTTCTACATGGATACTCATGACCAGCAAATCTCACGTTTTGCAGAAAGCGGACTGGGACGTATCACGGTCAATGCAGGAAAGAGCCGCAGTCTGGGAGCTGAAGCTTCCCTACGTGCACAGGTGACTGATGCTTTCAGCTTGAACGGAAGCTACGGATATACATACGCTACCTTTACCGATTACGTAGTGAGCGATGAAGAAAACTATAACGGCAACTATGTGCCTTTCGTTCCCAAACATACATTTAATGCAGGAGCACAGTATGTGTTCGGTCTGCGTAACGGAGCTATATTCGACAACATTACTGTAAATGCCAACTACAAGGCTGCCGGACGTATCTACTGGACAGAACAGAACAATGCCAGTCAAGCACTGTACGGCACACTCAACGGACGTGTAAGTTTCAACAAAGGCAACGGACAGCTGGCTTTCTGGATAAATAACGCACTCAACACCGACTATCAGGCGTTCTACTTCGAAACCATGAACAGAGGCTTTGCACAGAAAGGTCGTCCGCTTCAGGTAGGTGTGGATATCCGCTGCCGCTTCTAAGCTAAGGATCAAACAGAAGTTTTTTATTTTCTAACCGATATTTTATTAGTAAGGCTTTCTCAAACATAGAAAAAATGAGAAAGCCTTGCTTTTTATATTTTCATACCAGCTATTACCTTCCGCCTATATTCACACTGTATTCCTCCTTGGAAATGCGCGCAAAATCATTATTTTTAGGTATTTCAAAACTCCTCCATACACCGTTACTTTGCAATGTCAAATCAACTAAAAGTATAAAGCAATGAAAAAAACTGGTGTATTTTACGGTTCTACAACAGGCACAACCGAGTCTGTTGCACGTACGATAGCAGAGAAGCTTGGCATTCCTTCAAGCGATGTATACGATGTAAGCAAAATGACTGCCGATGTAGCAGGAAGTTATGAAGCACTGATTTTGGGAACTTCTACCTGGGGCGACGGTGAATTGCAGGACGACTGGTACGACGGCATCAAGGTTTTAAAAGGAATGGATCTCTCCGGCAAGACGGTTGCCCTGTTCGGATGCGGTGATTCTGAATCTTACTCCGATACGTTCTGCGACGGCATGGGTATTTTGTTCGAAGACTTGAAAGACAGTGGCTGCCGCTTCATCGGTGCCGTTCCGGATGCAGACTACACATACAGCTCTTCCATTGCTGTAACTGATAGTAATTTCGTGGGACTCGCCATCGACGATATCAACGAAAGCGACAAAACCGACGAACGTGTAACGGCCTGGACTGAAAAATTAAAGACTGAACTGGCCTGAAAGCCTTGAAAACAAACGTCACTAAAACCTAATCTCCATGACAGCTCCTGATATAAATCCCGTAGAACTGAAAGTTTTTCTAAACCACATCTACGAATACAAGAAAGGCGTACGCCAGATGGTGCTCTACACCACCAACCGAAAATACGAAGCATTCGCTGTAAACCGACTGAAAAGCCAGCGCATTAAGTTTGTGATTCAACCGGTAGATGAGGAACGTATCAACCTGTTTTTTGGTAAGGCAGAATGTATCAATGCTATCCGGCTGATGGTAACCCGCCCTTTAAATCTGCTTACGCCCGAAGAAGACTTTATTCTGGGAGCTATGCTGGGATATGATATTTGTGCACAATGCAAGCGTTACTGTACCCGCAAGGCACGCAGAAGCGTATCAAACTAAAATCATTTTTCCTATTCATTCAGTGCACCACAATGCGGACAAATCCCTTTTGTCCGCATTTTTGCTCCACACGCACCACAGGCGTACGGATATTTGTCCGATTTCTTTAAACGCTCGATACACCACACCGCATATACTGCCAGACAGATGTATGCCGCATATACCCAGATGTAGGTAAAGAAGATATATAAGAAAATACAATACGAAGCCAGTCCCAGCAAATAGAAGAAAGCCGTTTCAAGCTTTACCTGATGGAAAAGGTCATCGAGCATAGCCACTCCGAAAAGCAAAATCATCCCTACACATACGATGAACAGTCCGAGAATAAAAGGTACTTCAAAAGGATTCAGTGTAGGATCATAATAATAATGCTCCCACGTTTCGGGAACGAAATGCTGAATACTGTTGTATACGGTAGCCGCCACGGCCAGTAGAAATGACAGGATAATAGGAAATACACTGTCGATATCATTCAGACCTATCAGCTTAATCTGCTTCCTCTGTACTGCCCGATAGACAAACCATAGAAAGAATACGGCCAGCACCAGAAAGAAAGGCAAGGTATGCGAACTGCTGAACAAATGAATAAACTGCGAAATAGGATCGATCGGTACGATATTCTCCAGCAGCTTATGTTCCTGAATCCAGCCGATAGTTTCCTGGTCACGCGCGACCTTTACCCATACGGAATCGACTGAATCCTGAGGATGTACATCAAACTCCGCCACCACAAGCTGGTTTCCTTTCACAACGGGAATAGTATCCATAAACGGCAACTGATGAAGCCACAAAGTATCAGCCTCAACTTCAAAATTGCTACTCAGTGCATAGGCACGCTTGTGTAAGGCCTCCGGAACTGAATCTGTCTTATTCTCCGAAGTCCCGTCTGCCGGCAGGTCCGGATGATAATAACAAGCCACAAGCCCTACCAGCAACAGGAGAATCAATATGTACTTACTCTTCTGCATATACTTTCATCTGACACAGCTTACAGTCGAACTGTAAACGGAAACGTTTACCATCGCTGCTCACCAAGAAATACGGTTCACGATAAGGAGAACGCACCTTATGATGTACCGGACACCAGCCCATGCTATAACGCAGACAATGCTTGCAGAACATCAGCACAGCCTTTTCGGGTGCTTCTTTCTCGAATGCCGGTGCAATACGACGTACCCCATGGTCATGATAGAAAGCAGCAGCAGCCCCATTCATGACATTTCCCAGATACGTCAGTTCCTGAGCCGGAAAAGCATGATGAGTTTCAGGCACACGCCATACCTCCCGCGGATAATTGATACGGCGGGCTTCCAGCAGTTTTTCTACTGCGCGTCGGCGTAAGTCTGACAGTTCGGATGAAGGAATAAACCAGTTGTCCGATAAAACGATTTCCACACTTTCCGCCTCGAACGGTGTATTTCCCAGCTTACTCAACTGATTCTTCAGGTTCTCCAGCTGAGGAGTACGAGCCAGTTCCTTCTCTCTAGGCATAGCCAGGCTGATACGGTTATCATCCTCATCAGCAACCGACAGGGTAAATCCGAAATTATTTTCTTCAAGTCTCAGCGTAACGGCAATTTTCCGTTCGGCCGACTTTTTCTGCATCACCCGCTCAAACTCCTGATCGAAGTTACGGTAAAGTCTGGTTTTAGGTTTCACACGAGGCATTTCCTGCGGATAAAGCTTGTTGCCGTCTACCCGGTTCACACGGAAGCCGCACAACTTACCCCGCTCGTCAAGATAGCATAATCCATCGCCATTGCTGAACGACTTCACTCCCGCTACCGTCAGGTAATTGCCACGAATCTCTTTTACTGTTCCTACCTCTTCTCCCAGTGACTTCGGCGTATCGAACGAGAAAATTCCCGGATTACGTCCGTGAACAAAATAGTCGGTAAAGCCACGGCTGAAGCTCTTGTCCAGCTGCGGACGGAAAGCAAGCTTCACTGTACCCGACGAGGCACGTATGTACTCCTTACGACGTTTCAAAATGGCATCCAGTTTCTGACGATAATAAGCCGTCACATTCTTTACATACGAAACATCCTTCAGACGTCCTTCTATCTTGAGCGAAGAAGCACCAGCATCAAGCAAAGCCTCCAGATTCTCACTCTGGTTCATATCCTTAAGCGACAACAAGTGTTTGTTTCGCGCAATGATTTTTCCGTCGGCATCTACCATATCGAAACCTAAGCGACAGAACTGCGCACACTCTCCACGGTTGGCACTGCGGCCGAAGCATGCCTGACTGACATAGCACTGTCCGCTGTAACTCACACACAATGCACCATGCACAAAAACCTCGAGCAACGTATCGGGACAGGCAGCATGAATTTTGGCAATCTCATCGAGCGTCAGTTCCCGAGCCAGCACCACCTGACGAAAACCGGCATCAGCCAGAAATTTCACCTTCTGTACCGTACGGTTGTCCATCTGCGTACTGGCATGCAACGGAATAGGCGGCAGATTAAGCCGTGTTATTCCCATATCCTGAATAATCAGTGCATCCACACCGGCACGATATAAATCCCAGATCATCGCCTCGGTATCTTTCAGTTCCTCATCACGCAGGATCGTATTTACTGTAACGTAGATGCGTGCATTGTATACATGCGCATGCTGCACCAATGCAGCAATGTCTTCCAGCGAATTGCCGGCTGCCGCACGCGCCCCGAAACGGGGAGCACCGATATATACCGCATCGGCACCGTGATTAATAGCCTCGATGCCGCACTCCAGATTCTTTGCCGGAGCCAAAAGTTCTATAGGACGTTGTCTGATCATTATTTAATCTGATTAATATCGTATGGAGTTTCCTGATATACATAATAGTTCAGCCAGTTGGAGAACAGCAGGTTTGCCGTACTCCGCCAGCGAACCAGCGGACCCTTTTCAAGATCATTATCGCGATAATAATTCTTCGGCATGTCGATAGGCAGACCTTTTCCCAGATCACGGCGATATTCTGTATCGAGGGTATAAGGAGAATATTCCGAATGTCCGGTCACGTAAAACTCACGTCCGCCACGAGCCATAACGATATGTACACCCGAATCGTCCGACTCGGAAATAATAGTCAGCTCAGGATGTTTCTCGATATCCGCACGGCGTACCTCCGTATGGCGGCTGTGAGGCACGAAGAACACATCGTCGAAGCCACGGAAGATAGGCAGCTTGCTCATACCCTCGCAGATATGATGCTCGAAGATACCGAACATCTTCTTGTCGAGCGGATACTTGGGGATACCATAGTGATGATACAGTCCTGCCTGTGCTGCCCAGCAGATATAAAGTGTAGAAGTGACATGCGTACGTGTCCAGTTGAAGATATCCTGAATCTCGTCCCAATAGTTCACATCCTCAAATTCGAGATGCTCCACCGGTGCACCCGTAATAATCATTCCGTCGAACTTTTCATTCCGCATACATTCGAAATCGCGATAAAACGCCTTCATATGTTCGATAGGCGTATTCTTCGAAGTATGACTTTTCAGTTTCATGAAGCTGACCTCAATCTGTAGCGGTGAGTTAGACAACAGACGAATCAAGTCAGTTTCAGTAGTTATTTTTATCGGCATCAAGTTGAGGATAACAATTTTCAGCGGACGGATATCCTGCGTACTGGCGCGTGAATTGTCGATGACGAAAATATTTTCCTCCTTCAGTAGATCAATAGCCGGAAGTTTGTCTGGTAAATTAAGTGGCATTTCTTTATCCGTTAATTAGTTGCAAGTGCAAAATTAGGAAATAAAAATAAAATCTCCCTTATTCTTCCACCGGAAAGACTATGGAAGAGAACAGATTATTTGAACATTACAGAGCTATCCGGACACTTTCTCTCTGTCCCAACAATAACCACCGATTACAATCATGCCACAATTACACTCTCTCCGTAACACAAACGAACGCTCACAAGCTTGCATATATTGAAAAATTTTACGAATATTGCATATAAGTTTGCCGATAACCTAATCTATAAGTCTAAACTTAAAAAATCCATTAACCTAAGTATCTATACAGCTACTTATACAATATTAAGATTCAATGAAAAACCTTCTGTTCATATCCTTAAGTTGCCTGACCTTCACAGCCTACGGTCAGACCAGAGAATTTGCCAACACCATCAAAGTAGAAGATTCCGATTCGAAGGAAGTTATCCTGGAAAAAGCAGCACATATCGTCCCAACAGCCAACCAGTTGCGTTCGCTGGAAAACGAATTTATTGCTTTTGTACATTTAGGTCCAAATACATTTACCCGTATGGAATGGGGAACCGGCAAGGAAGATCCCAAAGTTTTTGACCTGAAACAACTGGACACTGACCAATGGTGTGAAGCCATGAAAGCAGCCGGAATGAAAATGGTGATACTGACAGTGAAGCATCACGATGGTTTTGTTCTGTGGCAGAGCCGCTATACCAAACACGGCATCATGTCTACCGACTTCCAGAACGGAAAAGGAGATATCCTGAAATCACTGTCGGCTTCCTGTAAGAAATACGGACTCAAACTAGGCGTATATCTGTCACCGGCAGATTTGTACCAGATTGAAAGTCCGGATGGTTTGTACGGCAACTTAAGCAAATATACGATGCGTACTATTCCACGTCCTGTAAAGGGACGTCCCTTCAAGAACAAGACCAGTTTCCAGTTCATGCTGGACGATTACAATGAATATTTCATGAACCAGTTGTTCGAAATCCTTACGGAATACGGAGACATACACGAAGTATGGTTCGACGGAGCTCACCCCAAACGCAAAGGAGGACAGCGTTACAACTATACCGCCTGGAAACAGCTGATCAAAGCCGTAGCTCCCAATGCTTCCATATTCGGACGGGAAGACATCCGCTGGTGTGGCAATGAAGGTGGCAAAACCCGAGATACTGAATGGAATGTAATTACCTATTCGGAAAACCCTGATACGACTTCTTACTTCCCCGATCTGACCGATAAAGATCTGGGTAGCCGTGAAGTTTTATATAAAGGCGATTACCTGCATTATCAGCAGGCAGAAACCAATACCTCTATCCGCGAAGGATGGTTCTATCGTGATGATACCCAGCAGAAAGTAAGAAGTGCAGACGACGTGTTCGATATCTACGAACGTGCCGTAGGCGGTAACTCGACTTTCCTTCTGAATATACCTCCTAACCGGGACGGACGTTTCTCTGACAGGGACGTGGCAACGCTGAAGGAAGTGGGCCAGCGTATCCGTGAAACGTATGGTGCAGATTTGTTGAAGGGCGCAAGTGGTCCGGCAGAGGTCCTGGATGACGATAAAAATACCTTCACGACAGTTGCCTGCGGAGCGAAAATAACCCTTACAACTCCCTCTCCTGTTACATTCAATCGTCTTGTACTTCAGGAAGCCATTGCCCTCAGAGGAGAACGTGTAGAAGAACATATAGTGGAAGCATGGATAGACCGTAAATGGAAAGAGGTAGCACGCGGCACCAACATCGGTTATAAACGTATCCTCCGTTTCCCGGATGTAACGACTAACAAGATTCGGGTTCGGTTTACGCAGACACGCATGGACGCAGCAATAAGCAAAATATCCGCACACTATTACCATTCACGTCCACCACAACTGTCAGCACATCGTGATGTAAACGGCATGGTCACCATTGAACCCCTGCGACAGGAATTCAACTGGAACCGCAACAGCGAGAACAGTGCAGACAATCTGAATGCAGGCTACACCATTTATTATACACTGGACGGCACAGAACCGACTACTTCATCGAAGGTTTATACAGGACCGTTCTTTGCAGACAACCAAGAGGTATCTGCCGTTTCTGTACTGAATAATCAGACAGGAGCCGTATGTAAGGAACAATTCGGATATGTTAAAAAGGACTGGAAAATAGTACACGCAGGCAGTGAGGACAGCAACCATCAGGCAGCACTTGCCATCGATGAAAATCCGGCTACTTACTGGCAGACAGCTCCGTCAGCAACCGACCAAAGTCTGACTATCGATATGGGCAGCGTGAAGTCCATCAAAGGATTTGCCTATACTCCTCAGAAAGCTAATCAGGAAGGTATGTTTGAGCGTGGTACGATATGGGTAAGTACGGACAACCAGAAATGGGAAAAAGCGGATGATTTCGTATTTGGCAACCTGATCAATGACCCTGTAAAACGTTACCATTACTTCAAATCGGAAGTGAAAGGCCGCTATATAAAGATCGAAATGGTTGAGTCTGCCAACCAGTCGAAGTATGCTTCGATTGCCGAACTCGATATTTTGTAAACTGAAAATGATTGTAGCATAGAGGTAATTAATCTCCCCCAAAGAGCCCTGCCATTCCTCCTATTTATGGGAAGGAATGGCAGGGTTTTACACTTTCTCCATCTGACGGATAAATTCCATTACTGATTATGATATTGACTGGAGGAAATTCGTCTATGGATATTAATCAGAATAAACTAATTATGTATCACTACTATTTAAACATAGAGGGTATGAAAAAAATAAAATCATTCTATTATGAGATTGTAATTGCAAATATTTATTTGCTGGATATAAACAAACGAGAATATGATGAAAGCAGTGTTTACGATGGAATTTGGGTAACTTTACAGACATTTGTTGTATATACTGTCATAAGTTTTATCTTTATTCTTATACGCATCTTTGGTACTCTGCAAAATCCGTTAGCAACTGGCATAGGAGTTGTTATTTTGTGTCAAATAGCGATTCATTTAATTATGAAAAAGCTTAAGAAAAGTAGTTATGTTCAGATAGTCCACGAAGAATATTTAAAAATGAATGTAGAAGAAAGAAAAAAACACTATAAGCGTGGATTATGGAAACTTATACCTTTATTTTTATATCCCCTTATAGTTATCGGGGTCTTAAAGCTGATAACTATAATCTTTTAAGCTGACTCTTTCAACTGTAACTATTTATAAATAAGTACCTATGAAAGCAATACAAAACTGCTTACAGAAAATAGTTATCTATAAAATATATTCGTTAGAAAAGCAAAAAATGGAATATAATGACAATGAAGTATATAATCACATAGGAGTAGGTTTTTTGATTGTATTCTCATATATAGTAATTATATTGCTTTTTTTTATCCGTACGATTATTTAATGAATTGAGAAACAATTCCACACTTATTGTTTGCGTTACAATATTATGTTTTTCGGCTAAGTATTTTTTCGTAAAACACTTAAGACAAAAAAAATATGTTCAGGCAATTCACAAAGAGTATTTACAAATGGATTTAAAGAAAAGAAAGGAAAACTATAAAAATGGATTATATTACGTTGTATTTGTTATTTTATTTCCTCTATTCAGCATACTAGTTATGGAATTAATAGAGTTTATTACGGATAATTGATTGAAGTGCTATAAAATTGTCATGTACAACACTTTGCAAGAAGCACTTTTCTTCCGAAAATTAATAGATACCAACCGTGTAACCCCCGAACGAATAATAACTCTTACTACAGTTTTTACCTATTAAAAAAGGAAACAAAAAAGAACTTCCATCCCTGTTTTAATTGGAAATGGAAGCCCTACAATATCTATTTTTCAGAACCAAATTGTTACACTGTTATCAGATTTATCATATTGAAAAGCTGCAACATTATTCATGTCTATGCTATAAACATAATCATAAATTGATGTAACTACCAAATAAGGAGATTCTACCTGGTAACTTTTCACTTCAATAGCTTCCTTAGAAAAGCCTATTTTTTCATAGATAATATAGACCTTATCTGCATGATAGCTTTGTAACTTTTCAATATTCAACTCTGCCATGGAAGGAGGCAAATCATCCTCCTTATCACACGAAACAAAAATAACAGACAGACAACACACCGCTGCCATTAGAACATACTTTCTAAAATTCATAACAAAAGCTTATTTTAATTAATTTGGGGCACAAAATTAACTTTATAAACTTTACAAAAGCACGTTTCTATCTGTTTTTTTATTCTTTTTCGTCAATTTGGAAGCCATCTATAGAAGAATTATAACTTAATAAAAAGATACATCTATATGTATAAGACAGCATCCCAAAGAGAAAATATTTATCTTTGTGGCAGATAAAAACAGATTATTCCATTTGACGAACAAAATTTCCATTACTGGTTATGATGTAGATAGGAGGAGTGCCTTCATACGTCATCGTTACTTCTATTTCATTCGAATAATTCAAGAAAATCTTGTAATTTCCTTCATCCACCCGATAAGAAGAATTGGAAGTGTTTTTAATTTCATAAGTTATTTTATTGGCCGTTTCCTTATAGTTATCGAATCTTCCTCCCGAATAAAATTTGAGAACCTCATATCGGGAGCCCGATGTATCCAATGCACGTTTCCAAGTAGTATTTACAAAGAAATTTTCAACCGGCTCATCGTCCTTGCAAGAGCTAAGACATAAAATCAAAGCAAAAAAGAATAAAATTTTTGTTTTCATAGTATTTATATTTAGGTGTTCGTTTATAAATCTGATTCTCTATTCTTAAAACTCTCTGTAGAATTTATGGTAAACCCTATCCAATTAATAAATGAAGCAGGACAAATATAGTAAGCTATTTCACCAAAGTAATATTTCACATACGACTGTAAACAAAGCAATTCACTTCATAAATGAAAGCAATATCCTTCATATTTACAGCATTCAAGAGCCAAAGTATACCAATTGGCTAAAAGGTTCATCAAGGTTTACCAAATATACTAAAAAAGTAATATAAAATCAGAATATTCCCCAGATTTTTTCTTATTTCTAATCTTACTCATTAAAAACATCTTTTCAGCCTAACATAATCAATATATTCCTCAAAAAAACACTGGAGATATACTTTCCCAATAGCTTTTTTCTAACTTTATCAGCCCAGGTAGTTCGAATCAGCGTATGTTACAAATTTACAAAAGCACATCTTCATCTATTTTTTCATTCTTTTTCGTCAATTTAGAAACCATATATAGAAGAATTATAACTTAATAAAAAGATACATCTATATGTATAGGTCAGAAATAAAGGACAATATTTACCTTCGTATTATATTTTCAATATCGATGTGACATACTACGTTTCCACAGGAAGCATTTAGGTTAGAAAGGAGATAATTTAAACACTATTAAATCTGAAGACATTACTTTTGTATTCATTTTTCGTTATTTTTGTATAAGATGCCAATCAAGATTGATATTCAGTTTATTGCCTTGTAAGAATAACCTTTCAAAATAACCTACTATGAATGCGAAGAAAAGATATCCGTCACGGTTACAAGCCCAGTTTTTGTGGCTGCTTGTTACCTTATTTGCAACAACCTTTGTGTATGCTCAAAATTCAAACGATTCCATTGTAGTAGATACATTGGCTTCGGGTGAACCTGTTTACAATTGTGGAAAAGTGGACCAAAAGCCAGAGTTTCCAGAAGGAATAAAGACTTTATCACTGAATCATCTGCATATTTATTACAAGAGTGATCGGTACTATGGTAATGATGTGGGCATATATGGAATAGTACAATTCGTAATTGATAAAGATGGAAATGTAAAGAACCCCAAGATACTCCGCAGCTTGGATTTTTCCCAAAAGTTTAATTCACTGGTTGTTCGTTCAATCAGCATTCAGCCTCGCTGGAAACCAGCCTTGCTAAACGGTAAGGCAGTAGCGACAAATTATGTTGTACCTATAAAACTTTTACCGATGGTACCCAAAGCCAATGACATTGCTTCTGTAATGGAGTGTCTACTCGATTTGTGCAATACGTCATCGTGGGACAATGTATGGATAGATATCGAAGGCAAAAAGTCAGATTCTCACTTTTTAGAGACTATCGATCCCAATAGCTTACAAAATTTTCTTGTTTTGAAAAACACAGCTTCTGTTACCCATTTTACTTCAGACCCGAAGTATAAGGCAGTCTTATTGATAACTCTGAAGAAAAGCAAATAGCTTAATCCCCACATTACAATAGACACAACAACCAACAAAAACACCCCTAAAAGTCTTCAGCATCCGACTTTCAGGGGTGTTTTTATGAAATACTTATACGGTCGCCATTTTACAACCGATTTTTGTAAATGCTTGCCATCAGCTTCTGGTACTGATTCTCCAGCTCCATGTAAGCCTGCAAGTTACGGTATACGTTGTCGGCTTCCGTATAGTAATCGATGATGGAAAGTTGTCCTGCGGTAACGGCTTCTTTCAGCATGTCCAGCGTTTGATGCATCAGCTCCACGTCGTATGCCTGCATGGCGGTAGTCAACTGCTGCATTTCGTTGAACTGGCTCTGCACCTGAGCTTCTGCCTGCAAGCGGGCATTATCCAACAGATACTGGGCGCTGATAGCTTGTGCACGGGCTATCTGGTGCTTCTTCCTATTCGAAAAGATCGGTAAACTTCCTCCGATAAGGAAACCGTTGCTCTTTTCATCGAGTGAAGTGTTGCGACGATAGCCTATTTCCAGTTTCGGCAACCAGCTCTGACGACTTACACTGATGTTCTTCTCGGCAGCACGCGCAGCGGCATCAGCAGCCAGCAGCGTAGCATCGGTAGCCATTACCTCATCGTACAAAGCGTTATAGTCTTTCAGCGCTTCTACCTGCGGATAATCGCGTGAGGTAAAGTCCATCGGAAGATTGCCGTTCATGGCAAGCAACTGCTGCAAGGCGGTACGATGAGCTGCGTTGTTCTGCGAAACTTCTGTCTGCACACTCATCCGTTCCATCTTGATTTTATTGACTTCCAGTATGCCGGCATCCCCTTCTTCCAGCCGCTTTTCGAACAAGGCAAGCAGTTCGTCGGCATTCTTTTTCCGTTCTTCCAGCAGACCTTGCTGTTTGTTCAGCATTACAAGATCCAAGCAGAGATTCTTTGCATTCAGCAGTATATCGCGACGGGTAGCTTCATACTGACGGTGAAGGGCTTCACGCTGCAACTTTCCCGAACGGCTGCGTGCCGCATACAAGGTGGGAAAATCGAATCCCTGTGTCACGACCAGTTCCGAACTCGACATACCGGTAATACCTTTGGTATAAAACGGACTATATTCTACCGAAGGATCTTCCAGGTTATTCTGCGTCTGGACTTCCAATTGTGCAGCTCGTGTAGCATGTTGCTGTGACTGCAATTCTTTATTATTCTGTTCTATCTGACGGAGCACCTCATCGATGCTCTGTGCCTGCATGCCTGCCGTAAAAAGCAGACATGCAGCCAATGTAATATAGGTATGTTTCATAATTACTGTTTATTAGCATCTGACTTCTTGCGGTTCATCAGTTCGTACACAATAGGGATGACAAAAGCATTGAGGAAAGTTGAGGTAAGCAAACCTCCCAGGATAACCTTTGCCATCGGACTCTGGATTTCGTTGCCGGGCAAACCTCCACGCAAAGCAAGAGGTATCAATGCCAGAGCAGACGACAAAGCGGTCATCAAAATCGGATTCAGACGGTCGAGAGAACCTCGAAGGATACTTTCGCGCAACCCCATTCCTTGTTCATCACGCAATGTATTGTAGTGGCTGATAAGCAGCATACCATTACGGGTAGCAATACCGAATAATGATATAAATCCGATGATTGCCGGAATACTGACTTCACCTGTAGTGCACAGTAAGGCAAATACACCGCCTATCAGGGCAAGTGGCAGGTTCAGCAAAATCACGCCACTCTGTGAAGCATTGCGGAACTGCATGTACAGCAACAGGAAGATGACCACAATACTCATCAGTGAGGTAAGCAGCAAGGTACGACTGGCAGCCTGCTCACTTTCAAACTGTCCGCCGTATTCGATGTGATAACCTTCGGGTAACTGTATCTTTTCGTTCACCCGTGTCTGGATATCGTTTACTACACTGCGCAGGTCACGTCCGCTGGTATTTGCCGAAATGACAATCTTACGTTTTACGTTCTCACGGTTAATGGTATTCGGTCCCATAGACGATTCCACGCGCGCCACGTAGCTCAACGGTATCTTGCGTCCCTGAGCATCGTCTATCATCAGGTCTTTGATGCGTTCCATCGAGCCACGGTTATCTTCCGCTGCACGCACCACAAGATTGAAAGATTTTCCTTTTTCGTATACCTGGGAAACAACTTCTCCGGCCATGTTTACTGTAACAAATTCATTGAACTGTGCCAGTGAAATGCCATACTTGGCAAGCATCTCCCGGCGAGGTATAATTTTCAGTTCCGGACGCTCAATCTGTTGTTCCACATTCAAGTCGGCAATACCTTCCACATCGCTTACAGCCTCTTTTATCTGATTACCCAAAGAGAACATCTTGTTCAGATCATCACCGAAAAGCTTGATAGCGATATTTGCCTGCGTACCACTCAGCATGGCATCAATACGGTGACTGATAGGCTGACCGATTTCGATATTTGCCCCAGTCAGCACCGACAATTTATGACGAACCTCTTCGAGTACTTCCTGATGGGAACGACCGTCCAGTTCGAACGGGGCTTCTATTTCCGAAACGTTTACACCCAGTGCATGCTCGTCGAGTTCGGCACGTCCTGTCTTGCGTGCTACGGTCTTTATTTCGGGAATGGTAAGCAGCAGTTCCTCTGCCTGACGACCAATCTTATCAGACTCTTCCAGTGAGATACCGGGAAGAGAGCTTACATTGATGGTGAACGAACCTTCGTTGAACGGTGGCAAGAAACTGTGCCCCAACGTAAAGAACGCTCCCAATGCCACGATAAACAAGGCTATAGTACCACCCAGCACTGTCCGCTTATGTTCCAGTGCCCAGAGCAGTCCGCGTTCGTAATGCTTTTTCATCCATACGGCAACAAAAGCCTCTTTGGGCAGCCCGTTTTTCTTGAAATCTCCTCCCAGCAGATAGCTGCACAGTACAGGAGTAAGTGTCAGCGCTACGACTGTCGATGCGAATAATGATACGATGAACGCGATGCCCAGCGGAACCAGCATTCTGCCTTCCATACCACTCAAGAAGAACAGAGGTACGAAACTCACTACGATAATCAGGGTTGAGTTAAGGATGGGCATACGCACTTCACGCGAAGCATGGAACACGACATCCAATACAGGTTTACGTTCGCCGGCAGGAAGCATACGGTTTTCACGCAGGTGCTTCCATACGTTCTCCACATCGACTATGGCATCATCTACCAGCGAACCGATGGCAATGGCCATACCTCCCAGACTCATGGTATTGATACTGAGTCCCAGATAGTGAAGTACCAGAATAGCTACCACCAGCGACAAGGGAAGTGTAACCAGCGAAATGATGGTAGTACGTGTGTTGGCAAGAAAAAGGAAAAGTACGATAACCACAAAGATAGCTCCTTCGTAAAGAGATTCCTGTACATTGCCAATAGAGCTTTCGATGAAACGTGACTGACGGAAGATATCGGTAGAAACCTTTACATCTGCCGGAAGATTCTTTTGTAAGTCTTTCAAAGCAGCTTCCAGCTTTTCCGTCAGCTCGATAGTTCCTGTATTCGGCTGTTTGGTAACAGTTATCAGTACGGCAGGTTTACCTTTTTCCGAAGCAAGTCCCAGTTTAGGCTGCTGGGCTCCTACCTGTACGTCGGCAATATCTTCCAGTGTGACCGGAGCACCGTCGACTGTCTTTACAACCGAACGTGCCATCTGGCGTACATTATCCGTAGAAACTACTCCACGCACGATGTATTCGTTGCCATATTCATAAATTACTCCTCCGTTGGTATTCTGATTCATGCCACGAGTTACTGCCATGACTTCTCCCAATGTCACACCGTAGTGCTTCATACGCTCGGGATGCAGCAGTATCTGATATTCTTTAATGTCACCTCCCAACACGGCAACCTGAGCAACTCCTCCGGTAGACAGCAAACGCGGACGGATAGTCCAGTCGGCAAGTGTACGCAAATCGAGCATAGAGGTGCTGTCGGCAGTCAGTCCCACAATCAGCAACTCACCTAAAATAGATGACTGTGGACCGAGTGTAGGATTACCCACATTATCGGGTAAATCCTCACCTACCGTTGCCAGTTTTTCAGATACAATCTGACGTGCCAGGTAAATGTCCGTATCCCAATCGAACTCTACCCATACTACAGAAAATCCCGTTGTCGACGATGAGCGTACACGACGTACTCCCGTAGCACCATTCACTGCCGTTTCGATAGGGAACGTAACCAGCTGCTCCACTTCTTCGGCAGCCATGCCTCCCGCTTCCGTCATTACGACTACGGTAGGTGCATTCAGGTCGGGAAACACATCCACTTCGGTATGAAATGCCGTATAGGTTCCTCCTATCAGCAATAATATCGAAGCCACCAGAACCAGCAAGCGGTTCTGTAATGAAAAATGTATGATTTTATTCAGCATAATATTCTATAATGATATACGTGTCTGTAACAAAACACGTCCGACGATTAATGATTGTGTGTATGTCCCGGAATGGTATTGCCGGCAGCAGCCAGTTTCACATGCATGGCTCCTACAGTCACCACTTTTTCTCCGCCTTTCAGTCCTGAAAGAACTTCCACACGGCAGCCATCGTTCATGCCAAGCTTTACTTCCTGTTTCTTGTAACATTCCGCATCTACCTGCAAGTATACGAAATTCAGTCCCTGCTCTTCGGTAATTGCCGAAACAGGCAGGCTGATAACTCCCTGACGCTCTTCCGACAACAGATATACCTCGACGAAAGAACCAGGTATCACGTCGCCACGGTTATCAAATTCAAAAGTTACCGGGATGTAATAGGATGCATCGCCCGATGATTTGCCATACGACAGCAGACGTCCTTTCAAATCATCCAGCCGATATACTTTGTCATCGTAAGTAGTTGTAAAATTAGCCGAAACAATCGATTTCAGTCCAGCATAATAACGTTCGGACACTTCAGCTTTCAACTGCAAACGGCGAGTCTGAGTAACGGTAAGCAAAGGCTGTCCCACGGTTACATAGTCGCCTTCCTTTACCAGACACGACTTGACATAGCCTCCTATCGGCGACTTGACAGCCACTCCTTTTCCGTCCTTGCTGGGAGAAAGTGCCTCGTAAGCTATGCGGGCATTTTCATAATTTTCTTTCAGCTGATTAAAATCTTTCTGCGAAACGATTTGCTTGTCCACCAGCTTGGCCGCACGTTCGTATTCACTCTTTGCCGTTTCGTAAGCAATACGGGCACGCTTTACCGGATCCCCTTCCTGAATATGCTGTGAAGAAACTGTAAGCAGTGCCATACCGGCAGATACCTGTGTACCTTCAATCAATGAACGGGTAAAGTTCACAACACCCGAAACAGCAGCAACGACAGTGGCTTCATCGCCTTGAGCAGCCAATACCTGTCCGCTGGTAGGAATCACACTACGAAAAACAGCTGGTTGTACTTCCTCTACTTGTACACCGGCGGCCTGAGCTTTTTCAGGAGTTAAAACGATTTCGTCTGCGTGGGCAGCATGCGCCTCTTTTGCTTCCCCCTCAGCTTCGTGGTCATGTCCTTCATGACCTCCACAAGAGCCCAGCATACACGCAGCCAGAGCTCCCATAAAAATATAATGCTTCATAATGATGTAATTAATGTATTAAAGACAAAAACTTATTTCTCCGCACCGCGAAGGTACGGACATTGTCCTGCAACCGGATTGCAGTTTTTTTATACAAGAATTACAGAAGCGGGAGGTGCACGTAACCCAGCTGTCTGAATAAACTGGTACGCATGCAGACTTTCTACAAAGAGCGCCCAGTCGGCATCAGCATCGTCAGTCGGTAAGGCCAGTACGCCCAATACGTTAACCAACGGATAAAGTATGGAATAAAAAGAATAATCGGGAGTTATGTCGGACAGATGCTGGTCGGGTGTACTGCATTGAAAATTGGTAACACACACACTGGTACACGAATGGCGGTCGGCATCGTCGCTATGATGCATATGTCTGCTGCATGTTGCAGTAGCCTCATGTGCCACCAGATCGGTCGACAAACAGAATATTTCCGAATGATGATGATGTGGGAAAACCTGAGCAACCAGCATCAGCATGCAGATTGCCAACAAAAAATATGATTTGAATTCCCTTTTCATCATCATTCTGTATCACTTAATAATATCAAGCTTCTTCATCACCGTTATCTTCGGCTATCGGTGTGGTGACGAGTACCTTATCAATACGAGCTCCATCCATATCAACAACCTCGAAAGTAAATCCGTTCCACTGGAGTGTTTCACCACTGGTAGGAATGTGCTGCAATTCCTTCAGCAGCAAGCCTCCCAACGTATGATACTCTGAAGCTTCGAATAAATCACTGCGGTTAAAATAACACAAGAAGTCATATAATGAACACTGTCCGTCTACCAGCCAGCCTTCCTTATTTACTCGTTTGATGATATCCGGTTCTTCCTCCGGATCGTCTACATTACCCACTAATCCTTCTAGAATATCACGCAGCGTAATAATACCGGTACAGATACCAAATTCATCACAAACCAGTGCACGACTGATTTTCTGCATCTTCATCTGCTCAAGCACTTTATAAACGTTCATGCTCTCATGAAAATACGTAGCCTCATGAATCAAAGACGCCAGCTTAAAATCGGGATTAGACAGATGTACAACCAGATCTTTCAAGTTTACAATTCCTTTCACATGATCCAGGTCACCGTCGGCTATCGGATAAAACTCAAACAAGTTTTCATTTACTACCGCTCTGACTTCGTCGGCAGTCATATCCATGTCCAGCCAGACAATATCACTCTTGTGTGTCATGATCGAGCTGACTTTCAAATCTCCCAACAAGAATACACGCTGCATGATATCTTTCTCTACAGGCTGTACCTCTCCTTCTTCGGTTCCCTCCTCGATGATAGACTTGATTTCCTCTTCGGTCACCTTATTGTCGGTTTCCTTGATTCCCAGTAAATTGAAAATAATCTCTGTACTCTTGGAAAGCAGCCAAACGAAAGGAAGTGCGATAGAAGCAAGTACCCGCATGGGACGTGCAACCACTTTGGCAGCCTTTTCGGCAACACTCAGTCCGATACGCTTCGGTACGAGTTCTCCGAAAATAATCGTAAGGTAAGTTACAACGACTACAATGATACCCTGAGCCAATGCCGAAGCATAGGTAACAGATACCCCCCACGAAATCATGGTTTCGGTCAGGTCGGCAGCAATGCGGTTTCCCGAATAGATACCGGTTAAAATACCAATCAGGGTAATTCCAATTTGTACTGTTGAAAGGAAGCGGTCGGGGTCGTTAGCCAGCTTTAAAGCTACTTTAGCAGACTTGCTGCCTTTTTTTGCATCTGAAGAAAGCCGAGATTTACGGGCTGATATTAATGCCACCTCGGACATAGCGAAAATACCGTTAAGTACTATCAACCCGATAATTATGATTATCTCATCCATATAAAAAATAAGTGTGTTTGCCTCACAAATATAGCGCAATGTTCCATGACTATAAAAGATAGTTCCTACAATTAAACAGTTTTAACAAAAAAACTGAATCACTCACCCGAATGCATACATTTTGTACGCAAACGGAATTTATGATAGTAAATTCTGCCAGTATTTTTTGTCAATTCCCTAAAGTTTGATGTCTGTTTTTCTATTCATGCCTAATTTCCTAAACGTAAAAATGCCTATCTTTGGCAAAAAATAAGAAAACAGATGAATACAGAATATTTAAATAACTTTGAAGAGAAACTACAGCAAGAGTTACTGCACTTGTGTACCAATTACAGCATGCTCGACGGCACGCTACTAGCTGCCGATGACATAGACAACCGCTGGCACGACCTGGCTCCCGAATATGTAGCCGATGCGGTAGGACAAATTCGTGATTATCCTGTCGTATCAGTAGCTTGGGCTGCTTATCTTGGCCTGGGAGTCGCTTTTGGATGGGATGAAGACTGGGAATATTACGCACAGGCCAGCTATCAGTCGTATTACGGTGAGCAAGGTTTCGATGATATGGACGAACACATCGTACGCGATCTGCTGCAGCTACCGCTCGACAGCAAAGAAGCGGGTCAGCTGGAAGACATTATCCGCCGCTGCGGACAAGCTACAGTAAGCATGATACGCCATGAACAGATAGAACCTCAGAGTCCGATGGCTTTTCATGTTTTCGCACGTGCCTGCCGCACAATGTTCCGTATCGGTGCAGCCATCGAGCTGAAACGTCTGGGATACAAGTTCGAGAAAATAGAATTGGGACGGAATTTGAATGAGTTGCCCTCATAAATTCTTCGTTTTTTTCTATCTTTGCCACACAACAAATTTGCAAACAACAAGAAAAGATATAGCATGAAGCGGATAAAAGTCACTTCCCCCCACGGAATAAATACTTGCATACAGCTTCCTTCATCGAAAAGCATCTGCAACCGTGCACTGATAATCAATGCCCTTGCCAAAGGAAACTGTCACCCGGAAAACCTGTCCGACTGCGACGACACACGGGTGATGATACAGGCTTTGCAACACATGCCCTCCATCATCGACATTATGGCGGCCGGTACGGCCATGCGTTTCCTGACGGCTTTTCTTGCCGTAGGCGAAGGCACACACATCATAACCGGAACACAGCGTATGCAGCAGCGCCCTATCAGCATACTGGTCAATGCACTCCGTGCACTGGGAGCTGACGTAGAATATGCAGGCAATGAAGGTTTTCCACCGTTGCGCATCGTAGGACGCAAGCTGGTAAACAGTGAAGTGACTTTGCCAGGAAATGTAAGTTCACAATATATCTCTGCCTTGCTGATGATAGGTCCGGCACTGACTAACGGACTAAAGCTTACACTGACGGGAGAAATTGTATCTCGCCCATATATCGACCTTACGCTGAAACTGATGCGCGACTTTGGAGCCAATGTAGCTTGGATCAGTGAAAATCAACTGGAAGTAAAGCCTCAACCTTATCAAGCTGTTCCCTATTATGTAGAGAGCGACTGGAGCGCAGCTTCGTACTGGTATGAAATCTGCGCATTGTCGGAACAGGCAACAGTCTGTCTGCCGGGATTATTCCGCGAAAGCCCGCAAGGTGACTCGGAAGTAGCACGGTTATTCGAACAACTGGGGGTAGAAACAGTTTATGGGGAACGTGAAGTGACTCTTCGAAAAACAGGAAAAATCACTGCACGCATGGAATACGATTTCGTCAATCAGCCTGACTTAGCCCAGACATTTGTAGTGACTTGTGCTGTAATGGGTATTCCTTTCCGTTTCTCCGGACTTCAGAGCCTGAAGATAAAGGAAACCGACCGCATAGCCGCTTTAATAGCCGAAATGAAAAAGCTGGGATACCTCATTACAGAAAGCGAAGGTTCCGTACTGTCGTGGAACGGTGAACGTTGCACTCCTGACGCCAGACCCTGCATAGACACTTACGAAGACCATCGTATGGCTATGGCTTTTGCTCCCGCCTGCATCCGATTGGGAGATATATACATCAATCATCCGCAAGTAGTTACCAAATCATATCCGCATTACTGGGAAAACCTGATACATGCGGGATTCAACATCACGGAGGAATAAATCATCATGTGGATACTTATTGTCATACTGATAGGAGTAGCATTATTCGGACTGGTAGCCGGATATTTCTATAACCGGAACATACAAAAGAAAATCGATCGTGGAGAGCTGGAAGAAGCTCCTCCTGTAGTAACCGTAGACAGTGAATGCTGCGGTCAGCATCAGATTTGTGAAAAAGAAAGTCTGCTGGCAGCTGTAAGCAAGCAAATAGAATATTATGACGACGAAGAACTGGATCGCTTCAAGGGACGTCCTTCTGACGGATATTCGGAAGAGGAAATCGAAGAGTTCCGCGACATTCTGTACTCCATGCAGGAAGTGGATGTGGCAGGATGGAGCCGGAGTCTGCAACTTCGCGGCATTGAATTGCCCGACGAACTGAAAGATGAACTTTTCCTTATCGTAGGAGAACGAAGATTTCATTAATCTTCCTGCCGCTCTGTCTCATTACCGAATACAACTATCATGGATATATTAGAACTGTTACAATATACTTTTTTCCAACATGCCTTGCTGGGTAGTCTGTTTGCCAGCATCGCCTGCGGAATTATCGGAACCTACATTGTCACCCGTCGGCTTGTTTTTATCAGCGGAGGAATCACACATGCTTCTTTCGGAGGTATCGGAATCGGACTCTATACGGGTATTTCTCCCCTGCTCACGGCAGCCATCTTTTCGGTGCTGTCAGCTTTCGGAGTAGAATGGCTCAGCAAACGGAGTGATATGCGTGAAGATTCTGCCATTGCTGTATTCTGGACATTCGGAATGGCTATCGGAATCATTTTCAGTTTCCTTGCTCCGGGATTCACTCCCGACCTTTCTTCATTTCTTTTCGGAAATATACTTACCATCACACAAAGTGACATACTGCTGCTTGGTATACTGAGTATAGTGCTTATCATATTCTTTTCACTGTTTCTACGCCCAATCGTAGCTATCGCTTTCGACCGTGAGTTCGCGCGTTCACAACATCTTCCCGTAGCCACTTTCGAGTATCTGCTGATGATGTTTATCGCTCTGACTATCGTATCATGCCTGCGCATGGTAGGCATCGTGCTTGCCATCTCGCTACTCACTCTCCCACAGATGACGGCAAACTTGTTTACCAGCCGTTTCAAGAATATCATCTGGCTGTCTATCGGCATCGGCTATATCAGTTGTCTGGGCGGACTGCTGTTTTCATACAAATATCAGATTCCTTCAGGAGCAGCCATCATTTTTATATCCATACTGATATATGTCGCAGCAAAAATCTGCCGGCAGTTCCGTAAACAGGAATAAATATTCGCGATTTTTACTTACTTTTGCAAGAACAATAAAAACAGATACTTATGGAAATAAAAATTACTTCACTCGATCATATCCACGAAGCTGCCAAAGAGTTTATTGCAGCCATGGGCGATAACACAGTATTTGCCTTCTACGGCAAAATGGGAGCAGGAAAGACGACTTTTACCAAAGCCGTATGCGAAGAACTGGGAGTAACAGATGTCATCAACTCACCTACATTCGCTATCGTAAATGAGTATCGTTCGGAAACTACTGGAGAACTGATTTATCATTTCGACTTCTACCGTATCAAAAAACTGGAAGAAGTATACGACATGGGGTATGAAGATTATTTTTACAGTGGAGCTCTGTGCTTTATCGAATGGCCTGAACTGATAGAAGACTTGCTTCCGGGCAATGCAGTAAAGGTATATATCGAAGAAAACGAAGACGGAACTCGTACCGTCCGCTTCGATGCCGAAGAATAATGCATTATGGTGACACACTATATCATACAGGGCATATTTGTCCTGGTGGGGCTGCTGGCGTTGCTGGCTGCCCTATTCAACTGGGACTGGTTTTTTACGGCCCATAACACACAGTTCATCGTAGCCAATGCCGGCAGAAACCGTGCACGTCTGTTTTATGCCGCCATCGGTCTGCTGATGATAGCTACGGGAGTATTCTTCTTCCTTTCCATTCAGGGATGCATCTAAGTAACAACTAATCTATGAAAAACACCAACCTCAAAAAATGCTTCACAGCAAGCTTACTCGGAATCATTGCACTGGGAGGCTATGCACAAGTCAATTACGTAGAACCACCTATAATGGGATGGAGTTCATGGAACACTTACCGCATCAACATCAACGAAGAGCTGATCAAGAAACAGGCAGATGCCATGATTTCACAGGGACTTGACAAGGTTGGCTATCATTTCATAAACATCGATGACGGATTCTTCGGATTCCGCGATGAGAAAGGTATTCTGCATACCCATCCACAACGTTTTCCAAACGGAATGAAAGGAATAGCCGACTATATCCATTCGCTGGGTCTGAAAGCAGGTATTTATTCGGAAGCGGGAGCCAACACATGCGGTTCGCTTTGGGATGGAGATAAAAACGGAGTAGGCGTTGGTCTTTATGGATTTGAACATCAGGATGCCAACCTTTTCTTCAACGAATGGGGATTCGATTTTATCAAGATTGACTACTGCGGAGCCGGACAGCAGCTCGACCTTGAAGAACAAGAAAGATATACGGAAATTGTCAATGCCATCCGCGAAGTTTGTCCACGAAATATTTCTCTGAATATCTGCCGATGGGCTTATCCGGGTACATGGGTAAGCAGTCTGGCACGTTCCTGGAGAATCAGCGGAGATATCAATCCGTCGTGGGAATCTGTCAAATATATAATCGACAAAAATCTGTATCTCTCAGCCTTTGCCAGTAACGGACATTACAATGATATGGACATGCTGGAAATAGGACGAGGATTGAAGCCGGAAGAGGAGGAAACTCACTTTGGCATGTGGTGCATAATGAGTTCACCACTGCTGATCGGCTGCGATCTGACTGCCATCCCGGCATCTTCACTGCAACTGCTGAAAAATAAGGAACTCATCGCACTGAACCAAGATCCGCTGGGACTTCAGGCGTATGTAGTGCAACACGAGCATGGAGGATATGTACTGGTAAAAGACATCGGAGAAAAAAGAGGAACAATACGGGCAGTAGCTCTATATAACCCGACCGAAGAAACCTGTTCCTTCCGGGTTCCCTTATCAGTACTCGAACTGGAGGGTACAACACGTATACGCGACCTTGTAAAACAAAAAGATGAACGTTCGGTAACAGACTTCATACAGTTTGATGTACTCCCCCACGGAACCAAAATTCTGAGAGTAGAAGGTGAAAGACGTATGGAACCTACCCGCTACGAGGCAGAACAGGCTTATCTGAATCAGTTTGACGACTTGGCAAAACGTAAACGGGGAATAGCCTTCATGCCTTTCGAAACAGCATCCGGAGGCATGACAATAACCAATCTTGGCGGACATAAAGACAACTACGCACAATGGAATGAAGTTTTCAGTGAACAAGGTGGCACGTACCAGATGACTGTTCAATACATACCTGCCGAAAAGAAAGAACGTGAAATAAGTGACCGCCGCCTGGAAGTTACTGTCAACGGAAACATGACAGTGGTCGACAAATTGGAAACAGACCGTTCTAAAGGTATCGCTCAAACGACATTCACCGTAAATTTGCAAAAAGGATATAATGTGATAAGAATAGGAAGCCGATTCAGCTGGTCTCCCGATTTAGACTGTTTTACCCTCACTCCTGTAAAATAAGTTCACAGTAGCTGATTACATAAGGAAACTGCATAACACAAATATAAAATTCTTAAAAAAAACATCAAAAAAAGAGGCTTCCTCATTTTTGAAGAAAGCCTCTTTTTCCTTATTTCTTGCTGACAAATCAATCGACTTGTCCCAATGAATTTCCGTATTCCATTTCGCCCTGAACTACAAAGAACACATCATCGGGTTCGAAAGGTCCCATACCGTCTTTTGCAGCCTCTTTGACTATGTAGTTTACAATTTCATCCTGGTCGATGTTGATGTAACCTTCTTCGTCAGGTTGAGCGTCCAGACATCCGCTGGTTGTATAATAGTCTACTATCAAGTCGAGAATGTAATACAAATCGTCGTCTGTAAACTTCTCTTTCAAATCCTGAGGCAAATAGTTCTTAATAAACTCGATGGTCTTTTCATCGTCCTCATCTTCCAACAAGAAATCGTCTTCCATTCCCATAGTCTTAGCGCGTTTTAAGTTATTTTATTTCAATAAAGCTTCAACTTTTTCTTTCAAAGCAGCCTTTGTAGTAGCACCAACCTGTTTGTCTACCACTTCACCGTTCTTGATGAACAATACAGTAGGAATATTACGTACACCAAACTGTGCAGGAAGATCAGCGTTATCGTCTACATCACATTTACCGATGTTTACAGTATCTTTATACTCTTCTGCCAATTCTTCGATGTAAGGAGCAATCTGCTTACAAGGTCCACACCAAGTAGCCCAGAAATCCAATACTACAGGTTTTCCTTCTGCTACAATAGCTTCAAAATTGTCATCTTTAATGTTCAATGCCATAATTCTAGTTGTTTAGGTTATTCAATTATATACGCAAATATATACTAATTTATTTTATAGTCCAACAATGGCTGACTTTTTAAATAATTTACAATGTCTTTTCGTACTGATATTTTCATCGTACGTGACATCAGATTGACATACATCTGTCCGTCTTCATCTCGGATATAGAAGTACAGTTCGGCATTCCCAGGATTTTCTTTTACCAACGAACTCAGTTCCATAATCATCTCGTCGTTGACAGCAGACAGAGGAGCGGTAACCGTCAGCTTTTCTATCAGCCGGTCTTTTACTTCCGATAGCAGTTCGATGTTATTGATCTTTACTTCCCATTCCTCTTGCTTCCACTGGCGAGGCTGACACTTACCGTGCATAAATAAAAACATTCCTTCGGCAAAAAAGTTTTTCTTTTCTACCCATTCATTGCCAAAAAATGCAAATTCGGCCGTACCGGAATAGTCTTCCACTTTTGCCACGCCAAAAGGTTTTCCTGTTTTGGTATATCCTTCGCGTACACCGGTTACGATACCTCCCAGTGTCAGGTCATGATTCTGCAACGGAGTCAGATCAGACAGTTGTGCCATGTGGGTATTGCATACATTTTCAAGTATTACAGAAAACTCATCCAGCGGATGTGCAGACAGATAAATACCTACCAATTCACGCTCTTTGTTCAAGCGCTCCAGATCGCTCCATGCCGGTGCACGGACAATTTCGGGAGTAGCTATTTCCACCTCATGCTCACCACCAAACAACGAATTGGCGGCAGCTGCCTTATCCATCTGATATTTGTTTCCATAACGCACCAGTACTTCGACAAATGTTTCGTCTTTGGCATTCTTTACAAAGAAGTCTTCACGATGAATGTTCGGGAAGCTGTCGAATGCTCCGGCCAAAGCCAGATTTTCGATATTCTTACGGTTACATGCCGAAAGATTCACACGCTGCACAAAGTCGAAGATATCTTTAAACGGTCCGTTTTTCTGTCGTTCGGTCAAGATGCTTTGTACGGCAGATTCTCCCACTCCCTTAATAGCTCCCAGTCCGAAACGGATATCTCCATGACGGTTTACAGAGAACTTCAGGCTACTTTCGTTTACATCAGGACCTAGTACATTCACCCCGGTAGCCTTACTTTCGTCCATCAGTTTGGTAATTTCGGTAATGTTCGAAATGTTACGGCTCATGGTAGCCGCCATATATTCCGACGGATAGTTGGCTTTCAGATAAGCAGTCTGATAGGCAACCCACGAATAGCAGGTAGCATGCGACTTATTGAAGGCGTAGGAAGCAAATTTTTCCCAGTCTGCCCAGATCTTTTCCAGAATCTTCGGATCATGACCATTTTTCTTACCTCCCTCGATAAACTTAGGCTTCATATGATCCAACTTGTCGCGCAACTTCTTACCCATCGCCTTACGCAAGGCATCCGATTCACCACGGGTAAAGTCGGCAAGCAGACGCGACAGCAACATCACCTGCTCCTGATAGACAGTAATACCGTATGTATCTTTCAGATACTTCTCCATGACGGGAATATCGTACTCGATAGGCTTACGTCCTTGCTTACGGTCGATAAAGTCGGGGATATAATCCATCGGTCCCGGACGGTAAAGGGCATTCATGGCAATCAAATCCTCGAACGTAGTCGGTTGAAGTTCACGAAGATATTTCTGCATACCAGCCGATTCGAACTGGAACGTACCGATGGTTCTACCCTCACTATAGAGTCGGTAAGTAGCAGGGTCGTCGATAGGTATCTCGTCTATATTCAGGATGATTCCTTTACTCTGCTTAATATTTTCGAGGGCTTCCTTGATGATGGAGAGTGTCTTCAGTCCCAGGAAGTCCATCTTGATTAGTCCCGTATCTTCAATAACCGAACCTTCATATTGGGTAACGAGCATTTTCTCGCCGGTTTCTTTATCGTCGGCCGTGCTGACAGGAACCCAGTCGGTAATATCGTCACGGCAGATAATCGTACCACAGGCATGTACACCCGTATTGCGGACGTTTCCTTCCAGCATCTTGGCGTACTTGATGGTATCACGAAGCACAGGATCCGACGAAACTTCGGCTGCCTGAAGCTCGGGCACATAGGCTATTGCATTGGGCAAGTTAAGTTTCTTATCAGGAATCTTATCGGGTACAAGCTTACACAAACGGTCGGACTCCGAAAGAGGAAGTTTCTGTACACGTGCTACATCCTTAATGGCAAGCTTGGTAGCCATCGTACCGTATGTAATAATATGAGCAACCTTTTCCTGTCCGTACTTCTCGGTTACCCAGTTCAACACGCGTCCTCGTCCGTCATCATCGAAGTCGACATCGATATCAGGCAAAGAAATACGGTCAGGGTTCAAGAAACGCTCGAACAGCAAGTCATATTTGATAGGGTCGATCTGCGTAATCCCCAGACAGTAGGCTACAGCCGAACCGGCTGCTGATCCACGTCCCGGACCGACAGATACATCAAGCTGATTGCGGGCCGCAGAAATAAAGTCCTGTACAATAAGGAAGTAACCCGGGAAACCCATGGTTTTCATGATATGAAGTTCGAACTTGATACGTTCTTTTACTTCATCTTCCAGATGCTCACCATAACGGCGGCGTGCTCCGTCGTATGCCAGCTTTGCCAGATAATCGGCTTCCAGCTTGATACGATACAGCTTTTCGTAACCTCCCAGTCGCTCAATCTTGGCCTTTGCCGAAGCTTCATCCATGACCACATTGCCATTTTCATCTTGGGTAAATTCATCGAACAAATCTTTTTCGGTGAATTTCTTACGATATTCCTCTTCTGTTCCGAAGTCTTCGGGAATGGCAAAAGTAGGCATGATAGGCGCATGATCGATCGAATAAAACTCTACCTGATCGCATATATCGCAAGTATTCGCCAGTGCTTCGGGCACATCGGCAAACACTTCGTTCATTTCTTCACGGGTTTTCATCCACTCCTGTTTGGTATAAAGCATACGGTTAGGATCATCCAGATCCTTACCCGTACTCAAACAGATCAGACGGTCGTGTGCTTCAGCATTTTCTTCATCGACAAAGTGTACATCGTTTGTACACACCAGTTTGATATTATATTTTTTTGAATACTCTACCAGTTTCTGATTTACAACTTCCTGAAGCTTGTAAGTTTCATGATTTGCACGAGGCACTGTAGCCTTGTGACGCTGAAGTTCAAGATAAAAATCATCGCCAAACAGATTCTTATACCACTGGATAGCTTCTTCGGCCTCTGCAAACTGACCTGCCGTAATGCGGCGTGGAATCTCTCCACCCAAACATGCCGAACAGACAATCAGTCCTTCGTGATATTTTTCCAGTTCCACACGGTCGGTACGCGGACGCATATAGAATCCCTCGGTCCATGCTTTCGATACCAGTTTGATAAGGTTGTGATAACCCTTCAAGTTTTTAGCAAGTACCACCAGGTGGTATCCACTCTGGTCAGCCTTTCCTTCCTTATCAGTCAGACGACGGCGTGCGACATACATTTCACAACCGATAATCGGCTTGAAGAGCTTCTTCTTGGCAGCTTCCAACTGTTCACGGCAAGCAGCAAGGTCGGCTTCCGGATTCTCCGACTCAGCTTTTCCACTTTCCAGTGCAGCTATCTTTTTCTTCAAATCCTTTATTTCACCGTTGGTCCCGCCATTCTTCTTATTTACATAATTGAAGAATTCCTTTATACCGAACATATCACCATGATCGGTAACAGCAATGCCTCGCATGCCGTTGGCTATGGCTTTATCTACTAAACGGGGAATTGATGCCTGACCATCGAGAATAGAATATTGAGTATGGACGTGCAAATGAACAAAATCTTGCATATTTTCATTATTAAAAACAGAGTTCAAAGATACCGAGCTTTCGGAGAACAACCAACTACAAACGATAAAACTTGTAACGAATGAATACTTTTTAGTAAAAAAAAGGCATAAAGGACAATTCTAACGGTTGTTTATTTGGCAGGTTTTTAAATTAAATATATTTTTGCACGATAAATAAACTTTGTTATGACCCGATTGAACAAAATAAAAAAGATAAAGAAAATAAGATTACACCGGGAAGGTACTCACATTCTAATCACCAGCGCACTTTTATTGCTTATTGTCAACGCAGCATTGTATTGGGGATTAGAGTGCAAAATGCCTTTCTACATCATAGCCTTTGCCAGCATCATTCTTTACTTGCTGATGGTAAATTTTTTCCGTTGCCCTATCCGTCTGTTCGATGGTGAAACAGAAAAAATTGTCGTAGCCCCTGCCGATGGTCGTATCGTTGTGATAGAGGAAGTAGATGAGCATGAATATTTTCATGACCGTCGTCTGATGATTTCCATTTTTATGGATATTACAAACGTTCATGCCAACTGGTATCCGGTAGATGGAGTTATTCGTCACGTTGATCATCATAACGGACGTTTCATGAAAGCATGGTTACCGAAAGCGAGTACAGAAAACGAACGCTCGATGGTGGTAATAGATACTCCGGAAGGACATACGGTCATGGCCCGACAGATTGCGGGAGCAGTAGCACGCCGTATCGTTACTTATGCAGAAAAAGGAGAAGACTGCTACATTGACGAACACATGGGATTCATAAAATTCGGATCACGTGTAGACGTATATTTGCCTTTGGGAACTGAAGTGTGCGTTAAGATGGGGCAAAAGACAACAGGTAATCAGACTGTCATAGCAAAATTAAAGTAATATAGGAAGGAAGCAAAAACATGGCAAACGCAATCGTTCGCAATATTCCCAATACACTTACAAGCTGCAACTTGTTTTCAGGTTGTATAGCTGCGTATATGGCTTTTCATGGCAATTATAAGGAAGCCTTATTATTCATTGTATTAGGTGCTATGTTCGATTTCTTTGATGGAATGACCGCACGTTTGCTACATGTATCATCTCCTATCGGTAAAGAACTAGACTCACTGGCTGATGACATTACATTCGGACTGGCTCCGGCAGCCATTGCTTTTTCCTTGTTCAAGGAAGTATATTATCCGGATTTTTTAATGCCGGTAGCAGGCATTATGCCATACACAGCTTTTCTGATTGCTGTATTCTCGGGATTAAGACTAGCCAAATTTAATATAGACGAACGCCAGACCAGTTCTTTTATCGGCATGCCTACGCCTGCCAATGCATTATTCTGGGCTTCACTGGCTGTAGGAGGACATTCTTTTTTAATATCCGACAATTTTAATGCTATCTATCTTTTTGTATTAGTGGTAGTCATGTCATTACTGCTTGTCGCAGAACTGCCAATGTTCTCATTGAAGTTTAAAGATTTGTCTTGGGGACACAACAAAGTCAGTTATATATTTCTGATTGTCAGTCTGCCATTGCTTATCATTTTCCAGTTAAGCGGTATAGCAGCGGTCATTATCTGGTATATTCTCCTGTCATTGGCAACACGTAAAAAATAATTAAAACAATAATCGCGGCACGGTTATTGTTACTTTATGAATAAAAACAATAACTATGTTTCATATTTTAGGATTTCTATTTTTTTTCATTCTGATAATTCTTGTTATCGGACTTGCCTTAATCTCCAAGGTGATACGTACAATATTAGGACTCGGTCGTCGTATGACAACCGGAAACGCATCTTCCTCGACTAATACGAGTTCGCGAAACAGTCAGTATAACTCATCATCTTCCAGCGAAAGCAATTCACAGCGTCAGCCCAATGAAACTACATCGGGCAGGAAAAAGATATTTGGAAGTGACGAGGGTGAATATATTGACTTTGAAGAGGTAAAGGAATAAGAAACTGAGAATATTCAATGTATATAAATAATTTCCCCACTTAAAAAAGACTTTCTTTTTACAGATAAGTCTGTTTTTAAGTGGGGAAACTTTTTTATATCTCTATACTCAATATATCAGGTTATTCTTCATCATCGTCCACCAAATCTTGTATCGGCATCTGACGCTTAATAGCCTCACGGAAAGAAATAATGGTTTCTGAACGTGCCAATCCCAAAGGCTGCAACTTATCGTGAATAATATTTAGCAAGTGATGATTGTTTCTGGCGTAAATCTTTATGAACATGTCATATTGTCCGGTTGTATAATGACACTCTACCACTTCGGGAATACATTTTAGAGCTTCTGTCACCGAATCAAATTGTTCGGGATCTCTCAGAAACAAACCAATATAAGCACAAGTTTCATAACCGACCTTTTCAGGATCTATTATAAACTCGGAGCCTTTCAGTATTCCCAAGTTTGTCAACTTTTGAATACGCTGATGAATCGCTGCACCCGATACATTACAAGCACGAGCAACTTCCAGAAATGGAATACGAGCATTGTCAGCAATCAAGCGCAAAATCTGTTCGTCTAATTTGTCTAATTGATGATGTCCCATTGATTAATGTTTTATTTGGTACAAATATAGTATATTTATTCCATACGCTAGATAGCAATTATAACTTTTATCTTTGTTTTAGCAGTAAATTGGCAGATAGTCCTATCTTTGTAAAAATTTAAATCTTTTGAATTATGAGAAAAAACATATGGGCGGCATTGCTGATTTCAGCATGCACGCAGATTGGAGCATATGCACAAAACTTCGATGATTTCTTTACTAATAAAACACTGAGAGTAGATTATTTGTTCAACGGAAATGCGCAAAAACAAGAAATAAGCCTTGATGAACTGGTATCACTTCCCGGATGGGCCGGAAGAAGAAATTTTCTTGATAAACTTCCGTTAGAAGGTAACGGACAGATTAGAATGAAAGATAAGACTACTGGAAAGGTAATATACCGTACATCCTTTTCCAGCCTATTCCAAGAATGGGTAAGTGAAGAGGAAGCCAGCCGTGTGACCAGGGGATTCGAAAACACTTTTTTACTTCCCTATCCTAAACAACCAGCAACGGTAACCATCGAACTGAAGAACGTTTATCATCAGACTTGTGCATCACTCACTCATGAAATCAATCCGGATGATATCCTTATTCACCAACGCGGTACAACGCATATAACTCCTCACCGCTATCTGCTTCAAAACGGTACACCCGAAAAATGTATTGATCTCGCTATCATGGCTGAAGGATATACCGAAGATGAAATGGAAATCTTCTACAAAGACGCTCAGACTGCTTGTGAAGCAATATTTGCTCACGAACCATTCAAGCATCTGAAAGAACGCTTCAACGTCGTAGCAGTAGCTACACCGTCGCACGATAGTGGAGTGAGCATTCCGAGAAAAGGGGAATGGAAAAATACTGCTGTCAGTTCTCATTTTGATACATTCTATTCCGACCGCTACTTGACAACTCGCAGCGTAAAAGCCATGCATAACTGGCTTGCTGGCATTCCTTATGAGCATATCATTATTCTGGCCAATACTGACACTTACGGTGGAGGAGGTATCTATAATTCATACTTGCTGACTACGGCACATCACCCGATGTTTAAGCCCGTAGTAGTACATGAGTTAGGCCATAGTTTCGGAGGATTAGGTGACGAATATGCGTATGACACAGCTCCCAGTCCGCAATACCCATATAGCGTAGAACCATGGGAACCTAATATAACGACACTGGTTGATTTTGAAAGCAAATGGAAAGATATGCTTCCGGCACAAACTCCTGTCCCCACTCCAGCAGAAACAGACCCTAATACGATATATACTAAAGTAGGTGTGTACGAAGGAGGAGGATATACATTAAAAGGAATCTATCGTCCGACAACAGAATGCAGAATGAAAATAAACGAAGCACCTCGTTTCTGTCCTGTTTGCGAACGTTCACTCGAAAAAACAATTCATTTCTATACCGATTAAAATATTTAAAACCATGTTGACATTTACCAAAATCCAAACGAATCACAAACATTATGACTTTGTAGAAGAACTTTTACATCAGTCATTTCCTCTTAACGAGCGCAGAGATGATGATTGCCAACGGTTTAATACAGACAATAACCCGTTATTCCACTGTTATCTGATTACAGAAAACGTGGATGAAAAAGAAGAAAGTCTTATCGGATTGATTACAGTCTGGGAATTAAATGGTTTTCGATATGTAGAACATTTGGCTACCTCACCAGCCATACGTAATAAAGGCTATGGTAAACTTATCATGGAAGCTCTCAAAAAGAAATTCTCAGGACTTATCATCTTGGAAGTAGAAAGACCAGAAGATGAAATGAGCAAGCGCCGGATAGAATTTTATAAGCGATGTGGCTTTTCTCTTTGTGAAAAAGACTACATTCAGCCAGCCTACAGAAAGGGAGGTGAAGGAGTACCTTTATATCTGATGTATATTGGAACAGATAACATAGATCCGCAATATCCTGAAATAAGAAATGAGATCTATCAAAAAGTATATAATGTGAATTAGAAACAGCCTCAATTACCATCGCAATTCTCATAAACACATAAATATAGCTGAAGAAATATCAATCTCTAATTGCATAAAGACAATCGTATAAGTTGACACTTGAGTATCTTTATCAAAAATAGAAAGACGCTACCAAAAGATAATGTGTTTTCTAAAAATGAGGCTGTTTCAAAATAGAACAGCGAAAGTAAAAATCTTACAGATTAAAATTGAGAAATAAAATCTCCTGCTTTAGTCTTTATTTATTATAATAATAGGACTAAAAGCAGGAGTTTTTTATGTCGTAATTTATATAGATGATAAGTAAACCTATCTCAGTTTTTTATTTTGATACAGCTCCATTTTAATGGAGCATACTGGCCTTTTCATTATAGATTTACCTCCCTTTAATATTTCTGAATATTCGTTTTAATCTAACAGAATCTACAAGAATAATCCTGAAAGACAATAAGAAACGGCATACTTTGATTATCTCAATAAAAAAGAGAGGTTACTCTTCAACGGAGTAACCTCTCTCATTATAGCTTATCTTAAACTATTACTGACGCTGTGTAGCAGAATAGTTAATCTTCAAAGCATAAGCCTGACGAAGTGCCTGTTTTACTTCTGTTACAATACCCATCTTAGTCTTAGCATCGACTTTCAATGATACAGTCATAAACGGCTTATCAGCTTCTTTCATGTTTTCACGTTCCTGATAGATGTAGTCCTGAACTTCTGATGCTTCAGCAAACTTATCATTCAACTGAATACGGTCAGTAGTACCCATCTTCTTCTGGAATTCCGGCAAAGGTTTACCGATATAGATGAAAGAAACCAAAGATTTCTTTTCAAGCTTTTCCAATTCTGTAGCCTGAGGAACCTTAAACTGAACCTTCAATGTAACTTCACGCATAGTTGTTACAATCATGAAGAAGAACAACATGGTAAAGATAAGGTCAGGCAAAGAAGAGGTGTTCAATTCAGGCATCTCGCGCTTGCCACTCTTATTAAATTTTCCCATGATTAGTTTCCTCCATATTTTTTAGGTTCTGCTTCAGAAATCTTTTGTGGATAGTAATCCATAATAGCATCCTTCTCTTCCTCTGAACATTCTGCATATTCCTTACCAAACTTAGACTTAGCAAGTTCGCTACGTAATTCGTTATATGCAGCTACCAATTCATTCTGAACCTGAAGGTAAGCTTCATAGCTTGTACCAACGTCGTTCTGTACAGAAATTACATGCTTTTCAGTAATCATCACATCACCAAAGAATGGGATATTCTTTGCATGCTTTTCAGGCATGTTAGGATCATCATTCGGGTTTGCAATGAATTCTTTAGCCTTTTCTCTTAATTGCTTAATATCAGACCATTCTCCACCAACCATCAACTGGTCGTCTTTGTTCAAACGAACCTGGAGAACGTTTCTTTCCTTAACAATGATATCATCTTTCTGATCTTTGTTTTCTGGTGGAGGCGGCAAACGTCTCGCCAAACCACGGTCAGTATCCATTGATGTTGTAATAAGGAAGAAGATAAGCAACATGAAGGCGATATCTGCCGTTGAACTAGCATTAATTCCCGGCACTTTTCTATTCCTTTTTGCCATTTTTACTTACTTCGTTTAATTAAACTTCAATGATAATTACTTTTTAAAGATACCAGACAAGTTAATCAATGTACCGATAGCTGCGATACCGAACAATACATAAGTAGAGTAAAGCAACATATCAGAAACTTTCAACATTGTTACATCTGAATATTCAGATCCGTCACCTAAAACAACAGTTTCAGAAGAACCGATATTGTAAGTTACGATTAACAGTACAACCAATAAGATCAATCCCAGCAAAGATTTAACAGCGCCTTTCGGATTATCTTTCAATGCTCCACCAAACTGAGCGATAGCACCAATAAGTGTAGCAATAACAGTCACAGCAAACATTCCGTACATCAAGTACATCAGAGCTGGCGTATTAGCAGGTTCAACCAAACCTGCTGCATTTGTTTCGTTGTATCCTACTCCGAAGAACATGCCAAGCACAACCAAGATAAGGGCGATGCAGACATAGAATACGTAGTAAGAAACTTTGTATGATAATTTAGCCATTGTTCAAAAATTATTTTTTGTATTTCAAGTTGTATTTCATGATCATATCAAGCAATGTGATAGAAGAATCTTCCATCTGGCTTGTGATAGCTTCAATCTTAGAAAGAATGTAGTTATAGAATACCTGAAGAATCAATGCTACAATCAAACCGAAGATAGTAGTGATCAACGCAACTTTCATACCACCAGCAACAACTGTCGGAGAGATATCACCTGCACGCTGGATATTATCGAACGCCATAACCATACCGATTACAGTACCCAAGAATCCCAAAGACGGAGCCATTGCGATGAACAGTGTAATCCAAGAACATCCTTTTTCAAGGTAACCAGCCTGAACACCACCGTAAGATACTACAGAACGTTCAACAACGTCTACACCTTCGTCGATTCTCATCAGACCCTGATAGCAGATAGAAGCAACAGGACCACGAGTGTTACGGCAAATAGTCTTAGCACCTTCTACATCACCTTTTTCCAAAGCTGCTTCAACTTTAGCCATCAATTTTTTAACGTCAACTTCTGCCAAGCTCAAGTAAATGATACGTTCGATACAGAAAGCCAAACCAAGTACCAATGCGATAGCAACCAATGACATAAAGCCAGCGTCACCTTCGATAAACTTAGTTTTCAACTCTTTGTGCATACTGCCTTCTTCAACTGTAGCAGTAGCTACTTCTTCAGTTGCAGCAGGTGCAACCTGTTCTGTTTGTTCTGGAGCTGCTGTAGCTGTAGAATCCTGAGCCATAGCTGTCTGAGTCATTCCAAATGAGAGGACTCCCATCACTGCAAGAATTGCAAATAACTTTTTCATTGTGTGTCTAATTTTTAAGATTAAATAATTAATAGTTATAAATTGTTTTTAATTGTTTCATCTTTTTCTCACTGCGGAGAGAACGGGATTCGAACCCGTGATACGCTTTTGGCGTATACACGCTTTCCAGGCGTGCCTCTTCAACCACTCGAGCACCTCTCCTCATGACCTCGCTTGAAAGCCTTTTTCTTAAATCGAACGCAAATTACAAATAAAAATGCGAACGGCAAGCGATTTCAGCCACAAATGTATTCTTTTTTTCGTCTTACATAACATTCACTAGCCAAAAGTTTATTTATACCCCTAAAATTAATAAACTTTAAAAACTATTCTCGGCATTTTTAAAAACTTTCAGCGCGTTTTCCGAGGTCACACGACCTATTTCCGAGAAGGAAACATCATACACTTCGGATAGTTTTTCGGCCACTTTTACCAGGTATGCACTTTCATTGCGCTTTCCTCTATAAGGAACTGGTGCCAGATAAGGTGAATCTGTTTCCAGAACTAAACGCTTCAAAGGTACAGATTTCAAAACTTCCGGCAAAATACTTTTCTTAAAAGTTACGACTCCATTTATGCCAAACATAAATCCGGGATACTCCATCAGCTTATGTGCGTCCTCTACTGTACCAGTAAAACTATGAAATATTCCGGTAAGTGATGTTTTACGATAGGGTTCCAGAACTTCAAGCAACTCCGGATAAGCCTCACGGCAGTGAATAATCAGCGGTAAATCATACTCAAGAGCCCATTTCACCTGAATATCGAATACCTCCATCTGCTCTTTTTTAAATGTCTTATCCCAGTATAAGTCCATCCCTACCTCTCCGATACCATAGAAAACTTGCTCCGAGCGCAACCATTTTTCTACCGTACCCAGACGCTCTTTCCAGTTTTCATCTACCGAAGTCGGATGAAAACCAATCATAGGGTAGCACCCATCGTGAGAGTTACATAAAGCCAACATTGCTTCTACTGAAGTATCATCTATATTCGGCATAAAAAGACGTGTCACTCCTGCCTCTGTAGCACGAATAATTGCCAACTCACGATCTTCATCAAACTCTTCTGCAAAAAGATGTGTATGTGTATCGATTAAAGCTACCATATTGCTTATTTATTAAACGTTATAAATTACGTTCCATCAAACTCATTACAAAATCAGACAGATTGTTCTTGTATTCTTCTTCCACGTTCACCTCTTTCAGCAGCCTCATTCCTTCATGATAATATTCATTTATCTTATCTCGGCATATATTCTGCAAGCCCACCTTATTATATATAGCAGTAACAGCTTCTATCTTCTGGGCTGGTACATAGTCTTCAGCTTTCAACCATTCTTGCAAGGAAGCACGTGTCTTGTCATCCGACTTTTCCAATGCTGTTATCAGCATAAACGTTTTCTTATTACATAAAATATCACCTCCGATATTTTTGCCAAATACCAGCGGATCACCATATACATCCAAATAGTCATCCTGCAATTGGAAAGCAAGCCCTATCTGTATACCAAAATCATAAAGCAACTGTGCATCTTTTTCCGAAGCTCCTCCAAGCACCGCTCCAATCTTTAAAGCACCGGCAAGCAGAACTGAAGTTTTCAAACGAATCATTTCCATGTATTCATCAACAGTCACATCCTCTCTGGATTCGAATTCCATATCCCATTGCTGTCCATCACAAACTTCCAGAGCCGTACGCGAGAAGATATTCATAACCTGATGTGTATATTCTACCGGACACCCCTGCATCATAAACTGAAAAGAAAGTATCAGCATTGCATCTCCGGAAAGAATAGCTGTATTTTCATCCCATTTTTTATGAACGGTAGGTTTTCCACGACGCATATCCGCTTTATCCATCAAGTCATCATGCAAAAGCGTAAAGTTATGATAAGTTTCTATTGCCGTAGCCTGAGAGAATATTGCCTGCACATCTTCCTTAAACAGATTATAGGCAAGCAGCATTAACACCGGTCTCAGTCTTTTACCTCCCAGTCCTAACACATATTCTATCGGGTCGTACAATCCTTTAGGTTCATGAGAATAAGGCAATGATTCGATATAAGCATGAATTTGCTTCAATAATTCTTTTGAAGTCTGTTGCTCCATGATTTTTCTTTTTATTAAGGTTATAAAAAATTTTTAGGCACGAATGCACAGTTTTCAATTCTGCGCAATCCGTGCCTAAACAATATTATCTAGGAAAAGCTTACTGCAACTTGAATGTTACAGGTACGGTATATTTTACACGTACAGCTTTACCACGCTGCTTACCTGGTTTCCACTTCGGCATCATCTGGATCACGCGAAGTGCTTCCTTGTCCAAATACGGGTCAACACTACGAACAACAACCGGATCGACGATAGAACCATCCTGGTTTACAACGAACTGTACGATAACACGTCCCTGTACACCATTTTCCTGTGCGATAGTCGGATACTTGATGTTCTTAGCCAAGAACTTCAAACATTCTGCCATACCACCCGGGAATTCCGGCATTTCTTCTACTACCTGGAAGATCTGCTGTTCTTCAACTTCCTCTTCTTCTACGACTTCAGGTACATACTTGATTTCAACAGCTTCACCTTTATCTTCGTTAGACTGAATAGTAGATTCTTCTACATCTGCATCATTTTCTGCAATCTGCAAAACTTCTTCTACTTTCGGTGCTTCGGGAGGAGGAGGAGCTTGTTTGGGTTCTTCCTGTTCCGTAATAGGAACCATTTCTTCTTCAAAAGGCACATCTACGATACCACTATCGGCAGTGATTACGACATCACGTTTGGTCCATTCAAACGCAACGAACATTGCTGCCAATATCAGCACGAGCCCGATCAGTAAACCAGTGGTCTTCTTGCCTTCAAGATCGGCTTTCGGCGATTTTTTAATTTCCATAAAAAAACTTTTATAGGTTAATAAATTCTCTGTTTGGCAAATGTAGTGCAAATCTTCGAATATGCAACAAGATAAGGGTAAAAAATTGCAAAATACGTTTATTCCGTACTATCTGTCACGAAAATAGACTATCTTTGACTTCTGATTCTTTTTAACTCTATAATAAATAAGGTATGAACAAAATCATCATTGCAATCGACGGGTTTTCTTCCTGCGGAAAAAGTACAATGGCAAAAGATCTGGCTAAAGAAATCGGTTATATATATATAGACAGCGGAGCAATGTACCGGGCTGTTACTCTTTACTGCATCGAGCACGGACTTTTCCTGGCGGATGGAAGCATCGATGAAGATAAGCTAAAGCAGCAGATGAGCAATATTCATATATCATTCCGTCTAGATACAGAAAGCGGACGTCCTCGCACATTTCTGAACGGAACGGATGTAGAAAACCAGATTCGGACATTAAAGGTATCCTCACATGTCAGCCCTGTTGCAGCTTTGGGATTTGTACGTGAGGCTCTCGTACGCCAGCAGCAGGAACTTGGTAAAGAAAAAGGTATCGTAATGGACGGAAGAGATATCGGCACAGCGGTATTTCCTGATGCAGAACTGAAAATATTCGTCACTGCATCTGCCGAAATTCGTGCACAGCGACGCTATGACGAACTGAAAGCCAAAGGACAGGAAGCGTCTTTCGAAGATATCCTGCATAACGTAGAAGAGCGCGACCGCATAGACCAGACGCGTGAAGTAAGTCCTTTGCGCAAAGCAGACGATGCAATACTACTGGACAACAGCAACATGACTATTGCAGAACAGAAAGAATGGCTTATGAATCAATATCTTCAGGCAACTCATGCTTAAAGTAGAAATAGACGAAGGATCAGGCTTCTGTTTCGGAGTAACTACTGCTATCCGGAAGACAGAAGAGGAACTGGCAAAGAGCGATACGCTTTATTGCCTGGGAGACATTGTGCATAACGGACGTGAATGTGAACGCCTCAAACAACTGGGACTGAATACAATCGACCACGAGGAGTTTGCACGGCTTAAAAACACCAAAGTTCTGCTCCGTGCTCACGGAGAACCTCCCCGCACCTACGAACTGGCTAAACAGAACAATATAGAACTTATTGATGCAACCTGCCCTGTCGTACTTCGCTTGCAGAAGCGAATCAAACAAGAATTCGACACTCCAAATCCGGAAGGACGGGAAAAACAAATCGTAATATTCGGGAAAAACGGACATGCTGAAGTATTGGGACTGGTAGGCCAGACCAACGGTCAGGCTATCATTATAGAAAATCTGGAAGAAGCCGAGAAGCTTGATTTCAGCAAAGACATCCGTCTGTACTCACAGACAACCAAGTCACTGGATGAATTCCGGCAGATCGTTGCATACATTCAAGAACATATTTCACCCAATGCGACTTTTCAGTATTACGATACAATATGCCGTCAGGTAGCAAACCGCATGCCTGATATACGCAAGTTTGCAGCCCGCCACGATCTGGTATTCTTTGTATGCGGACATAAAAGTTCAAACGGGAAGATTTTGTTTCAGGAATGTCTCAAGGTAAATCCTAATTCTTATCAGATAGACCGACCGGAGGAAATCGACCGGAAACTGCTGGAGGGCGTGCAGTCCATCGGAATATGCGGGGCAACCTCCACACCGAAATGGTTGATGGAAGCCTGCCGAGAAACAATTTTGTCGTATTCTTGACATCCAAAAATACAGACTTTTATTTGCTTGTAAACTAGTTTTTTAATACTTTTGCTCCAAAAGATTTTAATAAAGAAATAACATATGGGAATTATTAAATGTATTGGCATCTTGACTTCAGGTGGCGATGCTCCTGGAATGAATGCTGCAATCCGCGCCGTCACTCGTTCGGCTATATACAACGGACTGACCGTAAAAGGTATTTATCGAGGATACAAAGGCCTCATCACCGGTGAAATTCAAGAGTTCAAAACCCAAAATGTCAGCAATATCATACAGCAGGGAGGTACTATCCTGAAAACTGCACGCTGTCAGGAATTCAAAACTCCGGAAGGACGTAAAATAGCTTACGAAACCATGCAGCGTGAAGGCATTGACGCACTGGTAGTCATCGGTGGTGACGGTTCGCTTACCGGAGCACGTCTGCTGGCACAAGAATTCGATGTTCCTTGTATCGGATTGCCTGGAACAATCGATAACGATTTGTACGGAACAGATACAACAATCGGATATGATACAGCTCTGAACACAATTCTGGATGCAGTCGACAAAATCCGCGACACTGCAACTTCACACGAACGTTTGTTCTTCGTAGAGGTTATGGGACGCGACGCCGGCTTCCTGGCGCTCAACGGAGCTATTGCAGCAGGTGCCGAAGCTGCAATCATTCCTGAATTCAATACAGAAGTCGACCAGCTGGAAGAGTTCATCAAGAACGGATTCCGTAAATCAAAGAGCAGCTCTATCGTACTGGTAGCCGAAAGTGAAATCACAGGTGGAGCTATGCATTATGCAGAACGTGTAAAGAACGAATATCCGCAATATGACGTACGTGTAACTATTCTGGGACACTTGCAACGTGGTGGTAAACCGACTGCACACGACCGTATCATTGCCAGCCGAATGGGTGTAGCAAGTATTCAGGCTTTGATGGAAGGACAGCGCAATGTAATGATCGGTATAGAAAATGACCAGATTGTTTATGTTCCGTTTACAAAGGCTATCAAAAACGACAAACCTATCGACCGTGAACTTGTCAATGTTCTCCACGAATTATCAATTTGATAAATAGAAGTTATATATAAAAAAAACTCCTTCATGAAAACTGAAGTGCACCCCAAAAGTTAGACACAAAACTTTTGGGGTGCATTATGTATAGAC
>ERZ824522.81-NODE-81-length-128672-cov-11.687693_pt1 | contig 128672 bp, 108 predicted proteins | sample MGYA00519935_ERZ824522 | MGnify/ENA primary metagenome ERZ824522 (study PRJEB31778, sample SAMEA3449160) | human gut metagenome | biome: human gut; feature: human-associated habitat; material: faeces | place: United Kingdom | collected 2010/2012 ...
TCGAGCAAAACAGAAGCAGGTTCATCATTAGGATCTTGCGGCACGAGCTTGCCATATTCGTAAGATTGAGTGTTTTTTGACGTAATTTCTCAATATCCATACTTCTCGCACAGAAAAATATTAAAACCCAACTATTTGTCTGAACTCCCTTTACTTTGCATTCTTTCTTCTTATCTACTGTCATCGTCTATCCTCACACCGCTTCATATTCAAGCTATTCAATAATATTTTCCAATTTTATTCGTCTTTCTCGAAGGCTTTTCGTAAGTTTGTCAAAAGTACAGCGCATTCCATAGAAAAAAGTCTGATTATGAGTATGTATCAGGGCCTCATACTGATAATCTTAGCATGCAAGGTCCTCCCATAAGTAACATTTATTACTATGAACAACAAGCTGTTTACCTTTCTCGACCCTCTGCTGGGTTACATCGACAATGGTCGTTTCTTCCGCGAACCCTTCCGCTGGCTCTATGTCATCTTTGCCGTATTGAACTTGCTGTTTCCTATCTTTATACTGGCAAAGGTCATCGAGATGGACTTCTTCAAATATGCCGAAGGGAAATTAATCCTTGCTTTCATTCTGCTGTTCATTATCCTTTGCGCAGGAGCATGGGGAAGCTATCTGCTCTGGATGAACCGGAAAAACAAACTGAAAGAAGCTATTCAGGAAGAAAATGAATTCATTGCCATTCCTGTTGTATCGCACCTGACGCAGACGATGGGTGAATGGCTGGGACTATATATCGGTGTCATCGGTACACTGTGTTCGGTGGTTATTGCAATCTTTGCTGCCAATGAAATCAGATACATACTGCCGATACCTTCCGGTATGTTCTTCCTGATGCCTATATACGGCTTCCTGATTGTAGTGTTCGCACGCCTGCTTGCCGAGTTGTATCGCGCATTGGCCGTCATTGCCAACAACACCAGGAAATTGACAAAGACAGAAGCAAAAGCCGAAGCCAAACTGGAAGATATAGAAGATATAGAGGAAATCTAAATATATGAAGAAAGTAGTCATAGCTATTGACTCCTTTAAAGGATGTTTACCCTCGGTAGAAGCTGGAAAAGCAGCTGCCGAGGGTATTCGTTCCGTATACCCGGAATGTGAAGTCATCTGCCTGCCCATAGCCGATGGGGGCGAAGGAATGCTGGATGTGCTGATTATGGCAACCAACGGTCAGGAAGTTCCGATCTCCGCCCACGATCCATTGATGAGGTGGCGCAATACTTATTACGGCATTTCCGAAAATGGGGAAACAGCTTTCATAGAAATGGCAAGCATCAGCGGATTGCCTTTAGTTCCACCGGAAAGAAGAAACCCGATGCTGACTACCACTTACGGCACGGGAGAAATCATTCGTGATGCTCTGGAACGTGGTTGCCGCAACTTTATCATTGGCATTGGTGGCAGTGCAACCAATGATGCAGGGTTAGGAATGCTTCAGGCATTAGGCTTTCGTTTTTCAGACAAGGAGGGTAAAGAAGTAGGGACAGGCCGTGGAGAAGTATTAATAAAAGTAGCGTATATAGACAGCACTTTTGTCCATCCGGCTTTAAACAGTTGCCGATTTACTGTTGCCTGCGATGTACAAAATCCATTCTATGGTCCCGAAGGAGCGGCTTATGTCTTTGCACCTCAGAAAGGAGCAGACCGGGAAATGGTGGAGGCATTGGATGCAGGACTGCAAAACTTTGCAGAAGTCATCCGTCATACGACGGGAAAAGATATTTCCCATCACCCCGGAGCCGGTGCCGCCGGAGGTATGGGTGGTAGTCTGCTGGCTTTCCTGAATGCGGAACTGAAACCCGGCATACAACTGATGCTGGAAGCTCTTGACTTCAGTAATAAAATAAAAAGCGCTGACCTGATCATTACCGGAGAAGGAAAAGCTGACCGGCAAACATTGATGGGAAAAGTTCCTTTCGGCATACTTGCTGAAGCCCGGAAACAACATATTCCGGTAATCCTGTTAGCCGGCAACATAGAAGATTCGGATGAATTACAACAAGCCGGGTTTGAAGGGGTCTTCTCTGTTAACCCTCCATTCATATCGTTAGAAGAAGCCATGAGACCGGAAGTTGCACGCAAAAACATACAGCAAACAGTCGAGTCTATTTGCAAGAAATAAATGATTAGATGCAAGTGTGTCTCCGTATCAGAGTTTATGTATCACTCTGCGACAACGTTTCATTTCCCTTTCCGTCAGTCCGGGATGTTGTTTCGTTCCGCCTTTCTCGATGGCTGAAACAACTTTAAAGCCGCTCCATTTCAGGATTTCTTTCAGCGCTTTTACTACTCCCCTTGTCTGATTAAAGAATATATTGAAAGGATATGGAGTAGTGCAAGTGCTTACGATAACTGCCTTTTTACCTTTATGCAGGCCGATAGGAATACCTCGTGAGGTCTCTCCCATCATTCCGTAAACGATGCGATCGAACATCACTTTCAGTTGTCCCGGCAGGTTTCCCCAATAACAGGGAGCGCCGATTATCAGTGCTTGTGCTTCTTCTATCTGCTTCAGCACACATTGTGCATCATCCTCGGGCAAACAACATTTCAGTTTCTCACGGCAACTCATACAGCCGATGCAGGGACTGATTTGCAGGTCAGCCACTCTAATCACGGTAACTTCGTCCCCATTCGCCCGGGCTTCCGTTTCCATCAATTGCAGCATTTTCGAGATATGTCCTTGCTTGCGGGGACTTCCGTTGATAATCAGTATTTTCATAATTAGTCCGTATTTACGCAATTCCCAATAGCTGGACGTCAAACACTAAAGTAGAGAAAGCAGGAATAGGGCCACTGCTACGTGTACCATATCCCATTGCATAAGGAATATAAACAATCCAATGATCTCCTACATGCATTCGTTGCAGGGCTATCTGCCAGCCTTCAATGACTTCATTCAGACGAAAAGCCTCAGGGTAATTCCGTTTCCAGGAGTTATCGAACTCGCGGCCATTTATCAAAGTGCCTTTATAATGCACAGTTACGATACTATTCAAACGGGGAGTATTGCCGCCATTCCCTTCTTCCAATACCCGATATAGAATTCCGCAAGGCAGTTCCCGGATATCATTCTCTGCACGCAAAGCCTCCAGGTACCGCTCATTCTGCAATTTATATTCTTCTTTTCGTCCCATAAGTTATAAATGATTCTTCTTTCCCACAAAAGTACAACATTTATGCTATCCACCCAAATATGGAATAAGCTCATCGTGCGTTTTTGGAGATTATATGAATAAGCGGTATCTTTGCTCCATGAAAAAATTAGTTATTGTCGGATGTGGACGACTGGCCGGAATAGTTTCGGATGCAGTTGTTAATGGCTTATTGCCGGAATATGATTTAGTTGGAGTTTACTCACGCACAGCAGAAAAAGCTGAACGTATAGTTAGTAAAATGCAGCAACACGGGAAATCCTGCGTAGCATGTACAACCCCGGAAGATTTACTGGCACTGAAACCGGATTATCTGGTAGAAGCAGCCTCTCCTGCTGCCATGAAAGAGTTTGCATTGCCCGCCCTAAAGAACGGTACTTCCATCGTCACCTTGTCTATCGGTGCTCTGGCAGACACTGCATTCTATCAGGAAGTGATGGAGACTGCCAAAGCGAACGGTACGCGTGTATACATCGTTTCCGGTGCTACGGGCGGTTTCGATGTTCTGCGGACAGCTTCTTTAATGGGAAATGCAAAAGCTAAATTCTTTAATGAAAAAGGTCCTGATGCCTTGAAGGGAACAGCTGTATATGATGAGACATTGCAAACGGAGCAACGTGTTGTCTTCTCAGGAAATGCTACTGAAGCCATAGCCATGTTCCCAACAAAAGTCAATGTAGCCGTTGCTGCTTCACTGGCCTCCATCGGCCCGGAGAATATGGAAATGTCCATGCAATCCACTCCCGGATTCGTGGGAGACACTCAAAGAGTGGAAATAAAGAACGATCAGGTGCATGCCGTAATTGATGTGTACAGCGCCACCGCTGAAATTGCAGGGTGGTCTGTTGTGAACACCCTGATTAACATAACATCACCGATTGTATTCTTCTGATTACATTATCGGTTATATGCTTCTATATTGGCCAGTACTTTCTCGCTCAGGCGGTCAAACGCCTGACGGGTACGGCCTGTAGACACCTGCATACAGCGGACATGCGGATGGCTTAAAAGATGCGCTCCACCCAAAGCTCCCAGTGTATCACAAAAACAAAGGTTATCACCTTTCAGCCACTTAACGAACGCGGGTTCGTCCCATGCCGGAGACAGCCCGGTATTGAACAAGATCTTTTTATTTCCGAGTTGTTCGAACTCAGCCTCATGCAGCAGGACTGTATTCTTATTGAGACAACAGAAAACGACTTCACTCTGAGAAAGAAGTTCTCCCAAGGGTAAGAAACGATATCCTTTGGCAGCCGCATCCTCTTTTTCACTACGGGCAAAATAAGCGATATCCGCCCCAAAGAATTTCAATGCATCGGCAATCATGCCACCGGATTTACCCAATCCTATGACACCTACTTTCAGCCCTGTGATCTCCCGGGGCATTTCTTCCCAGGATTCCTGACCAAATCCATGCAGGCAACGCACCAGTTCGCTGACTACATATTCCACCACACCTTCATCCCCATAATCCCGGATACCGGTTACAGTAATCCCCCGTTCGTTCGCATAACGAATGTCTACATTGGCACTCTCCGGCGAATACAGCGAGCAGCACATACCGATATATCTTATATTTAGACACTTCTCAAGCACACTCCTGTTTATTTGTGAAGTATAACTCAATAGCACAGCATCGGCATCTCCGATACGGGCTACTATTTCATCATCCCCTGCCGGAACATCAGGGAACATCACTACCTTTTCTGCATACGAATGCAGTGCTTTTTCTGCTGACGGAATCAGACTTACGGGTTCTATTGCTACAAGTTTACGAAACATAGTTTTTTATTTTAGAGAGGACGAAGTTAGCAAAAAGAGTGATATAAAACAAAAGAGCTGCCATCGATCATACGTGACAACTCTTTCTTACTATCTTTACGACAATACTTTTTCTTGTTCTTATGCGGACGATCTTTTGCAATCCAACGTCCACCATTGCGTTCCATCTCTATCAAGCGGTTCGCTTCCTTGAATGCCGACAGGGCATCCCTACGTTTTTTCGTCTTCATTGTTCTACAATTTTTATACATTACAATATAGCTGAAAGGCTAATGTTTTGCAAAGATAATGCAAATTGAGCGCAGAACTTTCATACTTGCATGAAAAAGTTATGCCGAAACTATCCTCTGCTGCCCAAACTATTCTTATCCGGATTTATCTCCGAAACCATATTGCGCACTTCTTTCTTATCGACTTTGGAATATAAGCCCAATTGTCGTCCAGGTAATGTTCCTTCAGCATCTTTTTGTATCTTGCTCTTCTCTTCAAGAGCCTTTTCATCTTTTTTATCCATATCGTTATCTGGTTTAGGTTATTTACTGATATACTAACAAACAGATGCTCCTTAAAGTTCTACTTTGCTGCAAAAAAAGAGAGTTGACAGGGACATTGCCAACTCTTTTTTTTTAATTCTTCAGAATAGAGTATTATTTCTTACTCAATTTCAGTTCCGTAATAAAAGCGGCAACAAGCCCTATACCACCAAATACAAGTACACATGCTCCATAAACCAAGGAAACAGTTTCTCTATACACACGCCAATCATCCATATTCTTATCCAAATATCCGGGAACCGATGAAGTACAGATAATAAAACCTATCAACAGACCTAACCCCATACCCAGCAGAAGACATCCTATCTTCAACGCCGAAAAAGAATAATTACTGTGAAATCTCGGTATAGATGCCACATCCGGTTCATATTTATCTCCCATTTTCTCAATAAGCATCAACCGCTCTTTCTTACATACAAACAGTTCAAACAGTTTGTAAATCCCTACAGTAATGATTGCCATTATCGCAGGCACCATAATAAAATTCATCATATTCGTTTCGTTTTAAATTAGTATTTTTGTTCCTTTGTACACTTTAGACGCAGTGTCTTGTGTAAGGTTACACATTTCATCGAAAAAAAATATTTCTCAGAAACAATGTAACCTCCTACAAAGAGTTGCGTCTAAAAGGCAGAATGGAGAATAACGAAACACATATTATCCAACGCATACTGAGAGGGGAAACTGCTCTATACGAATACTTCCTGAATCAACACGGTCAACAGGTCTTTTCTCTGATTGCCCGCATCATCTGTAACCAGGAAGATGCCGAGGAGTTGACGCAAGACGTTTTTCTGAAAGCGTTCCAGCACCTCTCCTCTTTCAAAGCCGAAAGTTCGTTCTCAACATGGATTTATTCCATTGCTTATAATACGGCGATTTCGGCAACCCGTAAGAAGAAGTTCGATACCTTTACCATGGATGATACGTTGCTCGCCAACATTTCCGACCAACAAGTAGATGAAACGCTTAATGATGAAAGTGAGGAAATGATTATCAGATTAAACAGAGCCATAGAAAAACTTAACTCAGACGAGCGTGCCTTGATTACCTTGTTCTACTACGAAGAAAAGTCATTGAATGAAACTGCCCTGATTCTGGGCCTGACGGAAAGCAATGCAAAAGTAAAATTGCATCGCGTACGCAAAAAGATATATGTACTCATAAAACAAGAGGAAGTATGAACGAAGAACAAAAAGACAAAGGGCTGAAAAAAGCTATAAAAGAGGAAAACGGATTTCGTCTACCTTCCAATTTCGCCTACCATACCATGAGGAAGGTGGAAGAAGCCATACGCTTACGCGAAAAGAAATCGGAACGAAGAACGCTGTTTGCTACGATAGCCGCTTCCATATTTTTAATAGGATGCTGCATTGCCGGATTAGTGATTTATTTCGGTAATACAATCAGGGAAGCCTTCACCCGCCCCGAAATACTGGAAACGGAAAAGATTCAAATTCCCTCATTCTATTTACTGATACTTATCGCAATGCCTCTGTTCCTTATCTTTGACCGCTGGATGAGGAAACGATATTTTAATAAGCATCACCCTTAAAGAAAAAGCGAGGATATCCTTTGCAGGAACATCCTCGCTTCACTTTTTTTATTCCATATTTTAATCCAGCTTATGAATCACCAACCCCGAACGTAGTTTCGGTTCAAACCACGTTGTCTTAGGCGGCATGATATTGCCCGTATCTGCAATATCCATCAATTGCTTCATGCTGACAGGATAAAGTGCCAAAGCCACTTTCATTTCACCACTATCCACACGCTTCTTCAACTCACCCAGACCACGGATACCTCCAACAAAATCAATACGTTTATCCGAACGCAGATCTTTGATGCCGAGAACTTCATCCAGAATAAGGTTGGAAGAGATAGTAACATCCAGTACACCAATCGGATCATTATCATTGTAAGTACCCGGTTTAGCGGTCAGACTGTACCACTTGCCATCCAGATAAAGGGAGAAATTATGCAAACTGGCAGGTTTATAGATTTCAGTGCCTTTTTCTTCTACCGTAAAATTCTTGCTGACAGCAGTCAGGAATTGTTCAGGCGTCAAGCCATTCAAGTCTTTTACAACACGGTTGTAATCAATAATGGTCAGTTGGTTAGCAGGGAAACAAACGGCCATGAAGTAATTATATTCTTCATTACCGGTATGGTTTACATTTTGCTTGGCTTTCTCCGCTCCTACCAAAGCGGCAGCGGCACTACGATGGTGTCCGTCGGCAATATAAAGAGCAGGCATCTTAGCAAATTCCTTCGTAATGGCATCAATGTCTTCCTGCTTATCAATAATCCAGAAAGTATGACCAAAGCCATCACCGGGAGCAATAAAATCATATACCGGCTTTTCGGCTGTATAATGAGCGATAATAGCATCCAGAGTAGCATTGTCAGGATATGCAAAGAATACCGGTTCGATATTGGCATTATTCACACGAACATGCTTCATACGGTCTTCTTCCTTATCGCGACGGGTCAGCTCATGTTTCTTGATGACACCGTTCATATAATCAGGTACATAGGCACCTACTACTAAACCGTATTGCGTTTTCCCATTCATGGTCTGCGCATAGACGTAGTAGTTTTCTTTATCATCCTGCACCAGCCAGCCTTTGTCCTGAAACATCTGGAAGTTTTCGGCAGCTTTCTGATAAACACATTCATCATGTTCGTCGGTACCTACGGGAAAGTCTATTTCGGGTTTAATGATATGATACAACGATTTTTCGTTTCCTTTTGCCTCTTCACGCGCTTCTGCTGAGTTCAGCACATCATACGGGCGGGAAGCTACTTGCTCCACCAGATCCTGCGGTGGACGGATACCTTTAAAAGGTTTAATTATTGCCATGGCTAGATTTATGATTTATGATTTATGATTTATAACTCATGAACTATGAAGACTTTTGCTTGGTAGTGAGAATACCACGCGAACAGCATACTTCAACGCCTTATCATACGTCAGTTTTTCCTTCATAAATCATAAATTATAAATCATAAATCTGATTATTTCTTATTAACACGGAATTTCTCGCAACCGTCTTTCAGGAAACCAACAATCTGTTGTGCAGCGGCAATACCGGCATTGATGTTAGCTTCAGCAGTCTGTGCACCCATCTTCTTCGGTGTAGAGAAATAACGGCCTACGAACTTGGCAGCAAATGTTTCGTGAGCTGCGGGCATGATATCAGTCATGTATTTCAGATCACCGCGTTCTTCCATCAGCTGAATCAGTTCCGCTTCGTTGATAACTTCCTTACGTGCAGTATTTACCAATACACCACCCTTCGGCATTTTATTTACCAAAGCATAGTTGATAGAATTCTTCGTTTCAGCAGTAGCCGGGATGTGCAATGAAACTACGTCACAAGCAGAATAAAGCTCATCAGCAGAGTCAACAGCCTTCACACCGTCTTTCTCAATCACTTCTTTCGGACAGAAAGCATCGAAAGCAAAGATTTCCATACCGAAACCCTTGGCTATGCGAGCCACGTTGCGACCTACATTACCATAAGCGTGAATACCCAGTTTCTTACCCTTCAATTCCGTACCGGAAGTACCGTTATACATATTGCGGACAGCCATCACCATCATACCGAAAGCAAGTTCGGCTACGGCATTAGAGTTCTGTCCCGGAGTGTTCATTACGCACACACCATGAGCAGTAGCAGCTTCCAGGTCTACATTATCGTAACCTGCACCTGCACGTACTACAATCTTCAGTTCTTTTGCAGCGTCCAATACTGCGGCATCTATAATGTCGCTACGGATAATGATGGCATTGGCATCCTTCACTGCGTCCAGCAACTGGGCTTTTTCTGTATATTTCTCCAACAAGGCAAGTTCATAACCTGCCGCTTCAATTTCTTTGCGAATACCGTCTACAGCTACTTTAGCGAACGGTTTGTCGGTTGCAATTAATACTTTCATGATTCTTATGATATTAAAAAAAGACTCACCACAGATTACACAGATTATCACAGATTTTAATCATAAAACAATCTGTGGGATCTGCGTAATCTGTGGTGAATAAATATTATTAATGAAGTTTCTCAAATTCCTGCATGCAGTCAATCAAAGCCTGTACGCTTTCCTTCGGCATAGCATTGTAGCAAGATGCACGGAAACCACCCACTGAACGGTGTCCCTTGATACCTACCATACCTCTTTCTGTAGCAAACTTCATGAAGTCAGCTTCCAGTTCTTTGTATTCGGGAGCCATCACGAAGCAGATGTTCATGCGTGAACGGTCTTCCTGTGCGGCTGTACCTACGAACATCTTGTTGCGGTCGATTTCAGCATACAGCATATCTGCCTTTTCTATGGCACGGCGTTCCATTTCTTTCACACCACCCTGTGCCTTGATCCAACGCAAAGTCTGCAATGCAGCATAGATGGGAACCACCGGAGGAGTGTTGAACATAGAACCGCTGTCAATATGTGTCTGATAGTTCAGCATCGTAGGAATATAGCGGGATACCTTACCCAAAGCGTCATTCTTCACGATAACGAAGGTTACGCCTGAAGGAGCCAGATTCTTCTGTGCACCGCCATAGATACAGATATATTTAGACACGTCGATAGGACGGGAGAAAATATCGGAAGACATATCGGCAATCATCGGAACGTTTACATCCAGGTCTTCTTTAAGTTCAGTACCATAAATAGTGTTATTGGTCGTGATGTGGAAATAATCAGCATCAGCAGGCACTGTATAATCCTTAGGAATATAAGTATAAGTAGACTCTGCGGAAGAAGCGACTTCAACTACTTCACCGAAAGCTTTGGCTTCTTTCATGGCTTTTTTAGCCCATACACCTGTATTCAGGTAAGCAGCTTTCTTTTCGAGGAAGTTTAAGGGGACCATGCAGAATTCCAAACTGGCACCACCGCCCAAGAACAGTACCGAATACCCTTCGGGGATATTGAGTAATTCTTTGAATAGTGCTACGGCTTCGTCCACAACAGGTTGGAAGTCCTTAGCACGGTGGCTGATTTCCATCAGTGAGAGGCCTGAGCCGTTAAAATCAAGAATAGCTTTTGCCGTATCCTCAATCACCTCACGAGGAAGAATAGAAGGTCCTGCATTGAAATTATGCTTTTTCATTTGAAGTTTGTTTTGGTTATACAATTTCGTTCATTAGTGTCTTTAGACCTTGCGAAATTACGGAAATATTTCTTTAAAACAAACCTTTCATAATGAAATTCTATTTTAACAGCGCATTTAGCTTACTTTTTTATGGTTTATACAGGATATATGCACCATTTTGTTATCCATACTTATCAAGAACGGACTTTTAGAAGAATCTAATAGTAATACGATTTTATTGCTTTACATTCAGAAGTTTAGACGCAAAAAAAGTGAATATTTATAAGAAAACTTACTTAGCTTCCTCAATTATCGTCTTTACTCCTTTAATTTTCTCACCTTGTATCAACGTGAGCAACTGTTTCATCTTACTACGGCGCACAGCTACGAAAGCATAGTGTTCTTTCACATCCACTTGTCCCACATCTTCACGCGCCAGTCCACCTTTCTTATATAAGAAGCCGACAATATCGATTTTGTTCAGCTTATCTTTCTTTCCTTTACCTATATATAAGGTAGCCCATCGGGACTTGGCCGGCTTCGGCAGTACTTCCGGAAACTCAAAGACTTCAATATCTTCGGGAATGTATTCAGGAACCCGTTCTTCATTGTGTAGGATGAGATAGGAATTTCCATCAGCTTCCCAACGAGCCGTACGTCCGTTACGGTGCGTATAGGCTTCTTCATTGACAGGAAGATGATAATGAACTACGTTTTCTATACCGGGGATATCCAGTCCGCGGGCAGCAAGATCAGTAGAGATCAATACGGCACAACTGCCATTACGAAACTTATAGAGCGCCCGTTCACGGTCGGGTTGCTCCATACCGCCATGAAACATATCGCATGGGAATTTCTTTGCTTGCAGATATCCGGTGACTCGTTCCACACTTTCACGATAGTTGCAGAATACAAGGGTAGAATGATAACCAAGCACACAAAGCAGGTTATAGAGAGTTTCCAGCTTATCTTTTTCGGGAGAAATAACTTTATGAAGTTTCAGACGCGGTGCAAGGGCATCAGGGTCCAGGAAATTCAGTTTGACAAGTCGAGAACCGTCAGCAGAAAGTTGGTCCTCACCTCCTACTCCGGCAAATTGAGGAATTTCTTCAGTATCCGTAGCCGAAAGCAGAATACGCTTCTTTAATGACGGTAACTGTCCGATCACTTCCGCCATTTCATCGTGAAAACCGAACTCAAGGCATTTATCGAACTCATCTATCACCAATGTGGTGACGGTAGCCGCATCGAAATTCTCTTTCCGTAGATGATCGTTCATTCGTCCCGGCGTACCGATAATGACGGAAGGATGAATCCCCTTCATTGTCCTGTGCTCTTCCATTGCAGGACGACCGCCGTAACAACTCATAGCTTTAAACGGGGTCCCCATGGATTTGAATACCGTTTCAATCTGCAATGCCAGTTCTCGTGAGGGCACCAGAACAACGGCTTGTACGCCTTGCGCATCCGTTTTCAGAGTCTGCACCAGCGGAAGCAGAAAAGCCAGCGTTTTACCCGATCCTGTGGGTGAAAGCAGCACCAAATCTTTATTTTCACGGTAAGCTTCCCGGGTTGCCTCTTGCATCGGGGTAAGTTGCTCTATTTGCAGATTACGCAGTATATCTTGAATTTCCATAATAATCTTTTGTTATGACGAGCCAAAGATAATGCAAATTGGGCGTAGAACTTTCATGCATGTATGAAAAAGTTAATAAAAAAACTCCTGCTCAGCCGTAGCCTTGCAGGAGTTTTCAAAAATATCGAAGTCATTTACCAATTTTAGCGTATGCCTTATCCGCCGAAGTTGTCGAACATCAAGTTCTGAGCCGGAACGCCGAGATCGTCGAGCATCTTCTCGACAGCTTTCGACATCGGGCCAGGACCACACATGTAGTATTCGATATCTTCGGGAGCCTCGTGATTCTTCAGATAAGTTTCGTAAATCACCTGATGAACGAAGCCCGGAGTATACTTCACGCCTGCTGCATCTGCTGCGGGATCCGGACGGTCCAGAGCCAGATGGAACGTAAAGTTCGGGAAATCCTTCTCGATTTGCAGGAAGTCTTCCAGATAGAACACTTCGTTCAACGCACGTGCACCGTAGAAGTAAGTCATCTTACGGTCTGTAGTATGCAATGTCTTCGTCAAGTGCATGATCTGGGCACGCAACGGAGCCATACCGGCACCACCGCCAATCCACATCATTTCCTTCTTAGAATCGAATATCGGGTGGAAGTCTCCGTAAGGACCACTCATGATTACCTTATCACCCGGTTTCAGTGTGAAGATATAAGAAGAAGCGATACCCGCAGGTACATCCATAAAGCCTTGTCCCTGATCTTTCGGCTTGAACGGAGGAGTTGCGATACGTACCGTCAACATGATACGGTCGCCCTCTGCCGGATAGTTAGCCATAGAATATGCACGGATGGTTTCTTCGTTGTTTTCACACTTCAGTGTAAACAAACCGAATTTCTCCCATGCCGGCAGATACTCGTCACCAATCAGGCTCTTGTCAATGTCCTTATTATAGTCCATTGAGTATTTAGGTATCTTGATCTGTGCATAAGATCCCGGGATAAAGTCCATGTGTTCGCCTTTAGGCAACGCAACGATGAACTCTTTGATGAACGTAGCCACGTTCTTGTTGGAGATAACCTCGCACTCCCACTCTTTTACACCCAGTACAGACTCATCAATCTTGATGCCCATATCACTCTTCACTTTCACCTGGCAACCCAGACGCCAATGATCTTGCACCTGTTTGCGGCTGAAATGAGGAACTTCAGACGGCAGAATCTCGCCACCGCCATCCAGTACCTGGCATTTGCACTGTCCGCAAGAACCCTTACCACCACAAGCGGAAGAAAGGAATATACCGTTCACAGACAACGTATTCAGCAACGTGGAACCGGAAGCTACGTCCAGTACATTATCGCCGTTGATAGTCAGTTTTACATTACCTGAAGGTACCAGGAAGTTCTTGGCAACCAGCAGGATAACAACAAGCAGCAGAATAACCACCAGGAATACTCCAATGCTCGCTAATATTAAATTCATATCCATTGTTCTATTCCTTTCTTTATTAGATGTTCAAACCAGAGAAACACATGAATGCCATTGCCATCAGACCTACTGTAATGAACGTGATACCCAAGCCTTTCAGCGCGTCGGGCACGTCAGAGTAAGCCATTTTCTCACGAATAGCCGCCAGACCTACAATGGCCAGCAACCAGCCGATACCGGAACCGAGTGCATAAGAGATGGCATCCCATACGTCACCGATGTATTTCGGATCGCTCTCGCCCACATTGATACGTTGCTGCATGAACAGCGAAGCACCCATGATGGCACAGTTTACGGCAATCAGCGGCAAGAAGATACCCAGTGAAGCATAGAGGGAGGGACTGAAACGTTCCACAACCATCTCTACCAACTGCACGATACCGGCAATTACCGCGATGAAAAGAATAAAACTCAGGAAGCTGAGGTCAACGCCTTCAATGATAGCGTTGGCAGCCAGTACCTTGGTTTGCAACAAGTAGTTGACCGGAAGCGTAACCACCAACACGAAAGTTACGGCGATACCCAGTCCTACTGCGGTTTTCACGTTCTTAGATACAGCCAAGTAAGAGCACATACCCAGGAAGAACGCAAATATCATGTTGTCCACGAATATGGAGCGGACAAATAAACTTATTAAATGTTCCATAATCTTTATTGATTTATGAATTATGATTTATCGGTTATGATTTATCAGCACTGTAAGTAGCAGAAAATAAATCATAAATCTGAAATCATAAATCTACTTACTTTTCTTGCAATTCTTTGTGACGGGCACGTTGATACCAGATGATACAAGCACAGATGATCAAAGCCATCGGCGGCATCAGCATCAAGCCGTTGTTCACATAACCCAGGTTTGTCAGCCATTCATGGTTCAGAATATTGAAACCGAGCAATGTACCGGAACCTAACAGTTCGCGGAAGAAAGCTACGATAATCAAAATCTTGGCATATCCCAAACCGTTACCTATACCGTCGAGACAAGACTCCCACGGACCGTTCTGCATGGCAAACGCTTCCAGACGTCCCATCAGGATACAGTTTGTGATAATCAGACCTACATAAACAGAAAGCTGCACACTTACGTCATAAGCAAACGCTTTCAGAACTTCACTTACGATGGTTACCAAAGCGGCTACCACAACCAACTGAACAATGATACGGATACGGTTGGGAATGGTTTTACGCAACAACGAGATAACCACATTAGAGAAAGCCGTAATCACTGTTACCGAAAGCCCCATTACGATGGCAGGTTCCAGTTTGGCAGTTACAGCCAGTGCAGAACAGATACCCAGCACCTGTACGGTAACAGGGTTGTTCATGCCCAGCGGGGTTGAGAATACTTCTCTATTTTTCTTTGAAAATAACTGTCCCATATCCTTTATTCCTCATCATTATTGGTTAAAAAACTCTTGTAACTATTCAGACAAGCTTTCAGCATGGCATCTACACCTACAGAAGTAATCGTACCACCGGAGATACCGTCCACCTGATAATCAGGTTTTTCCACCTTACCGTTCTTCACGACGCCCAGGGCAACTTCACCATTGTCCAGCGTCTTTTTGCCCAGGAACTCATCTTGAAAGTGTTGTCCGGCGATTTCGGCACCCAGACCCGGAGTTTCACTGGCATGAGAGAAGTAAACACCGTAAACGGTATCCTTGTCACTGTTCAGTGCAACATATCCCCAGATAGCACCCCAAAGACCGGCACCGTAAACAGGGAATACATATTTGGTTTCTCCATTCACTTCTGCAACGAATACGTGCAGACGCTGGTGTTCTTTAGCTTCTTTTTCGTAGCCGGTAGCAAATGCTCCGGTGTTCTCGGTCAGAGTACCGTCTACGTTCATCAGCATATCTCCTTTTACATACTTATTATATTCAGCCTCGGCATCTTCCACATTCTTAATGTTCAATGCAGCGAGTATTTGCTTCTTCGTATCCAGTTCCACGTTTTTATCCTGAATGCTTCTCAGTGAGGAACTAACGAATGCCAGCAAGAATGCCACGATAACAACCATTACCGAAGCATAAATGATAGTATAACTATTACTATTGGTATTCATTTTCTTCGGTATTTTAATTGTTAGACTTAATTGCACGTTTCTCGCGACGGCTGATATTGCCCTGTACTACACAGTAGTCAATCAGCGGAGCGAAGATGTTCATCAGCAGGATGGCGAGCATCATACCTTCGGGATAACCCGGATTCAGTACGCGGATAACGATAGCCATCACACCGATCAGGAATCCGAAGATGTATTTACCTCTTTCCGTACGTGCGGATGTCACAGGGTCGGTAGCCATGAACACGGCACCGAAGCAGAAACCACCCAGCACGAGGTGTTCGTACCAAGGCATCTGAGCCATCGGAGTGTCAGGACCAATAGCGTTGAATACCCAAGCCATGAACGCACCGCCCACGAATACGGAGAACATCGTCTTCCAGCTTGCGATACCCGTTGCCAGCAACAGGATAGCACCCAGAGCGATAGCAATTACACTGGTCTCACCGATAGAACCCGGTATCAAGCCCGTCACCATATCCCAGGAGAATGGCGGAACAGCCCCCGATGTGGCAGCCGCACCCAACGGAGTAGCTACGGTCAGTCCGTCAACCGCTTGTCCCAGACCGAAGATTGTGTCGCCTGATACCCAAACGGCATCACCGGACATCTTCGTAGGATATGCAAAGAAAAGGAATGCACGAGTGACCAAGGCAACGTTGAACACGTTCATACCCGTACCACCGAATACTTCTTTAGCGAAAATTACAGAGAATGCAGTAGCCACCGCCAGAATCCACAGCGGACAATCTACCGGAACAATCATAGGAATCAGGATACCGGAAACGAGGAAACCTTCCTGGATTTCTTCTTTCTTCCACTGAGCCACAACGAACTCAATGCCCAAACCTACTACATAAGAAACGATGATTTTAGGCAATACAGCCAGAAAACCGTAGGCAAACATTTCAATGAAGCTACCTGTAGCACCGGTATTCGTGAAATGCTGATAACCTACGTTATACATACCGAACAACAACGCCGGTACCAACGCAATGACCACCATCGACATAATGCGCTTGCTGTCGATAGCGTCGTGAATGTGCGTTCCCGATTTCGAAGTCGTGCTGGGGACGAACAGGAATGTTTCGAATCCGTCGAACACAGACTGGAATGCGTGGAATTTGCCGCCCTCTTCAAAGTTCGGCTTTATCTTGTCGAGATAATTTCTTAACGCTTTCATTTATAAGTATTAATTATATAAGTATTAATTATTAGGCCATTTCGGCGCGAAGCATGTCGAGTCCTGCACGAACGATACGTTGAACTTCTACCTTCGAAGAGCAAACGAATTCGCAGAGGGCAAAATCCTCGGGAGCTACTTCATAGATTCCCAAAGCCTCCATACGGTCGATGTCACCCGCAATGATAGCTTTCACCAGATATTCGGGGAAGATATCCATCGGGAATACACGGTCGTACTCATTGGACATGATCATGTGGCGTTCACCACCCTTGATGCGGGCATCCAGCACATATTCCTTGTTGTTGCCCAGCAACCAGCTGAAGTAAGAACGGTTCACGCTGAACTGATTGAAACGCGGCATAATCCAACCCAGCATTTCGTGGATGTCATCGCCTTCGGGGATCACCGTGAGCTGGCTGTCGAATGCGCCGAGGAAAGCGTTCGGAGAAACCTTCTTGCCTGTAAGCACATTACCGCTGATGTAGCGCAAGTCTCCCTTGCCCGAGCTCACGTTTCCACTGAATACGTTTGTCAGCAAAGCACCTACTTTCAGTTTGCAGTATGCAGGTTTCAACACTTCGGAACCTGTAACGGCCACCTTGCGCGTCATGTCCACACGTCCTGTATTGAACAGGCGTCCGATGAATATAACGGCTTCCGGACTGATTGTCCACACAGTTTCGCCTTTCACGATAGGAGAAATGTGGTTGATCTGTACGCCTACATTGCCGGCCGGGTTCGGTCCGTCAAATGCGTTAATCGTTACATTCTTAGCTTGTGTCAACGCGGTTGCCTTTTGTTTTACACTAATACTCAGATACGTCTTTGCCATCTTGGAAAGAGCATCCAATCCTGTCTGGAAGTTTGCTTCCTCGCCTTTCAGAACGAATTCGAAATCGGGTGCCAGCGGGTTACTGTCGAAGGCCGAAACAAAGATAGCTTTCGGATACATCGTGGGGTCAGCAATCACGTCATAGGGACGCTGACGGATGAACGCGAACATACCTGCTTCCAGCAATGCGGCTTTCACTGACTCGCCGTTCAGGGAACTCACGTTTTTCTTACCGAATTCTTCATAGTCTTGCTCAGCCGCAGCTTCAACGACAATGTTCAGCACTTTACGACGTGCGCCGCGCTCCACACTTGTCACTACGCCGCTAACGGGCGAAACAAATTTCAATTCAGGATGATTCTTGTCGATAAACAAGGGTCCTCCGGCCATCACATATTCCTGTTCTTTGACTACTACCTTCGGAGTAATACCCGTAAAATCTTCAGGAACCAATGCGTAGAATCCCGGTTCTTTCACAGACATAAACTCCTGAGAAGCCTTACCTTTCAGGTTGATGTCAAGGCCTTTACGTAACTTAATTACATTTGCCATGCGTTTATATAAAATAATGGTTTCATTAATTTGCCGCAAAAGTAGCAAAAAAGAACGTGAATAAAGAGCAAAAAAGAAAGGAATTACGGATAAATTTCCGTAATTCCTTTCGTTAACGAACACGATGACAACAAGATGAGTTATTGTGTTTAATATTCTTCTGCAAACATCGGATCCCAAGCGGGCAAACGAATGGGTTTCTGCTTGAATATATCCATTACTTTGGCAGGAACGTATTTAGTCTCCAGCACCAGACGGAACATATATTCGTCGAACCATTCATCGGTCATGATCAGATGTCCCTGATAACCGCTGGCAGGTCCCCAACTATTTTCAACCATCCATTTCACGGGTTTTCCGTCTTTATTCAGATCCACAGCCATAAGGGTCATGGCATGAGACGAGCCGCTGGAGAAGGTTTGGATGCGTTGTTTCTTATCCATATTGAAGGTGGTGCCCATGAGCGATTCATAATCATAGTTTTTCACATCGAGCAAGCCACGCTCGGAATTCAGGAACTTGCCTACGTCGCAAGAGAAATACATCATGGTGCTGTCCTTCAGAGAAGCGATAGCCATCTCTTTGATATCTTCCACAGGCAGATTGACGTACGTCCAGTTCTTCCCATCGTAGCGATGACGGTCGTAATCTATTTCATAGCACTTGTAGTACTCGCGCGAGGGATCGTTCATAACCATCACATAATTGGTCAACAGATTCTCGTCGCCATACTTCTTGAGGAATGACATCGGAGTGTGACGTTCTGTTTCGGCAGGATTGCCCTGGGCATCTTTACGCACATAGTCAAATTCCGTAGGAGGAACGCCAAGATTCAGCACCAGCATGCGATAAATGGTACCGAGCATCGCAGTCTTTTCTTTATCCAGCGCCGCAGGTTTTGCTCCGTTAGAAGCCAGATCACGCAGTTGCAGACCGTATTCCTTTAACTTCAAAGAAATCAGATTTGCCATACGCGACGTATTGTCGCTGCTGTTCGTTTCCGGCATGGCTTCTTTAGGAACCAAACCATATTTACCTACAATGTCTGCAACGCCCGTAAAAGTTCCTCCATCGCTTAGCGGATGTTGGAAAAGCCATTCTACGGTTTTATCGTTCAAGGGTTTGTCACGGGTATCAATGATGCCTTGCAGAAAGAGGTTTGCCTTCTCCAGCTGGTCCCAGAAAAAAGGATAAATTTCCGAGAATTCAAAAGACTGGAAACCGTATTTACCGATGGCTTTGGCACGCATCACATTCAGTCCTGTGAAAAGCCAGCAACGACCGGATGATTTCTGGTCGGTGATGCCTTTCGAATTTACTTTTACGGAGAAATGAGTATCCATTCCGGTCAGATTCTCCTGGTTGAGGGCAAGTTTGCGGATGTCATTGTTGCCAATGGCATTACGCAGAGCTTTGTCGGCACTGGTTCCCTCGTAACTCTGTTTGATCTGGTTCAGCATCGCATCGCTGATACCGCCTTTCCTATCTTGCGCCTGTATGGAAAGTAATGCGGCGCTGAAAACAAAAACGGATAAAATTCGTTTATTCATAAATTATATGGTTTTTATAGTAATTGGTCTGTTTCTCTTGCTTCCTGTTACCCGAACCGTACCAAATCCGTGTTTGCTCCGTATCTAAGACTTTGGACTTGGTACGGACCAGGTACGGGCCAGACACGGACCGGGTACGGAAGGGTTCTGAATATTGGTCTAATTATCCGATATGTCGAAAAAACTTATTTAGAATTTCTCACAGCCAAGCTTCAGATTACATGCAAAAATAGCCGTTTTTTTGAAACTTTTAGTGAAATCTTTAGATTTATTGTCTATCAATTTGAAAACTTATCCAAATAAATTAGTTTTCTTTGCACCCTCATTCGCACGATATGAAGAAATATATAATAGGTATTATGACGTTACTGCTTTCAGTAACAAGCCTTTCCGCTCAGGAAGCTACAAATTTGGTTAGCATCAGTGACACTACATCGGCATTGACTAAACGTGAACTACGAAAACAGAAGGTAGCGCAACGAAATTTGCACTACAACATTCTGGGTGGTCCGAGTTACACCCCCGACTTTGGTGCCGTACTCGGTGGAAGCGCCCTGATGACCTTCCGCATGAACCCAAGTGACACCACACAACTGCGCTCCGTGGTTCCCGTAGCCATCGCTTTTCTCTTCAATGGCGGTATCAACCTTTTCTCCAAACCCCAACTCTTTTTTAAAGGTGACCGTTTCCGCATCTTCGGAAAGTTTGCCTACAAGAATACGGAAGATAACTTCTATGGTTTGGGCTACAGCACGAACAAGAATTATGTCCGGAGCGACACTACCAGTCAGTATCGCTACAGCGGCATCCAGTTCAACCCCTGGTTCCTGTTCCGCCTGGGCAACAGCAACATATTCGCCGGACCGCAGATAGATATAAATTACGACGACATCACGAAACCAGCCAAATATCTGGTGGACGAACCGTCGTACAAAGCAGCCGGAGGAACGGACAAAGGATACAAGAATTTCAATTCCGGTGTCGGCTTCCTGCTGACCTATGACAGCAGAGACATTCCCGCCAATGCCTATCGCGGCACGTACCTGGATTTCCGGGGAATGATGTATACTAAATTTCTTGGAAGTGATGACAATTTCTATCGTCTGGAAATAGACTATCGACAATATAAGACTGTCGGTAAGCGCAAAGTCATTGCCTGGACTGCTCAAAGCAAAAACGTATTCGGCGATGTACCCCTGACACAATATATCCTGACAGGAACTCCTTTTGACCTGCGGGGATATTACATGGGGCAGTATCGCGATAAATCGTCCCACGTAGTCATGGCCGAATACCGTCAGATGATAAATACCGATAAAAGCACCTGGCTGAAACGCATGCTCAATCACGTCGGCTTCGTGGCCTGGACAGGCTGCGGATTCATGGGACCCACCCCCGGCAAAATAGAAGGTGTGCTGCCTAATTATGGCGTAGGATTGCGCATCGAAGTGCAACCACGTATGAACGTACGACTCGACCTGGGTAAAAATACGGTCAACAATCAGACGTTGTTCTATTTCAATATGACGGAAGCGTTCTGAAAAGTATGGAAATGAACTAAATGCTGATAGTAATTTAGGCGCGGATTACACGGATTAAAGGCTGCGCTATCACACTATATTACAGAAAATAAATCCGCGTAATCCGTGTAATCCGCGCCTAAAATTATTATCATGACCCGTTTACAAACAAACAACTCCCGCCAGCATCTTCCCCCCCCTTATCCTTTCCGTTATTTATTTTTCCCTCTTTTCTTGCATCAGTAAAAGATTATCCATACTTTTGAGAAATATTTTGTTTACCTTGAACAAACAACTCTGAGGACATTACACAATGAGAACTTTCGAGATATTATTCTGGATAAGCCTGTTTATCGTATTCTATACTTATATAGGATACGGAATTGTGCTATACATTCTGGTCAAAATTAAAGAAACTTTCCGCAAACCGGTACACTACCCCATGCCTGCTGACGAGGAACTGCCCGAAGTCACACTCTTCATCGCAGCTTACAATGAGGAAGACGTGGTGGACGAAAAGATGCAGAACTGCCTGGCGCTGGATTACCCCGCAGACAAACTGCAAATATTCTGGGTCACGGACGGCAGCAACGACCATACCAACGAACGGCTTTCCCACTGGCCCCGTGCCACCGTCCTCCACCAACCCGAGCGACAAGGAAAAACCGCCGCCCTCAACCGCGGAATGAAGTTCGTGAAAACACCACTCGTCGTATTCACCGATGCCAATACCCACCTGAACCGGGAAGCATTGCGCGAAATCGTCCATGCTTTTGTCAACCCCAAAGTGGGCTGCGTGGCAGGCGAAAAACGCATTGCCATGCAAAGCAAAGACAATGCCGCATCAGGAGGAGAAGGCATTTACTGGAAATATGAATCCACCCTGAAAGCACTCGATTCACGACTCTACTCAGCCGTAGGCGCTGCCGGAGAGCTGTTTGCCGTACGCCGGGAATTGTTCGAAGACATGCGGACGGACACACTACTCGATGATTTCATCCTCTCCCTCCGCATCGCCATGCGTGGCTACACCATTGCCTACTGTGCCGCGGCTTATGCCACCGAAAGCGGCTCCGCCGATATGCAGGAAGAAGAAAAGCGCAAAGTACGCATCGCCGCCGGAGGCTTACAGTCCATCTGGCGTTTGCGCCCGCTGCTGAATCCTTTCCGCTACGGTCTGCTCAATTTCCAATACGTATCCCATCGTGTCTTGCGATGGTCCATCACTCCTATCCTATTGTTCCTGTTGTTCCCTCTCAACGTAGCGCTACTTTTCACCACCGCACAACCATTGTTCTACGCCGTTATACTGGGACTGCAAATCTTGTTTTACCTGATGGGAATCTGGGGATATATCCTCTCCAGGAAACACATCAAAAACAAAATTCTTTTCATCCCTTACTACTTCCTCTTCATGAACATCAATGTGCTAAGAGGATTCCGCTACCTGAGTAAGCGCAAAGGCAATAAAAGCGGAGCCTGGGAAAAAGCACGAAGGGCAAGTTAAGACGGAAATACCTCGACAAAAATCTAATACAAAGAAAATAATGAAAAGCATTCTGAAAGACACAAATAACTCCGAAAAACTACTGAACATGGTATCAGACACCCTGATACTCATGGACAAGGACGGTGTTTGTGTAGACATGGCCGTACACAACGTAGACCTATGGTTTATGAACGAAGAGAGATTGCTCGGAAAGAATCTGCTGAACCTGCTACCTCCGGTGACATACAGTGAGTTTTATCCTGAATTCAAGAAAGTTTTGCTCCGGAGAACAAAGTCTGTCCGCAATTACGAACTCATGTTGCGGGATGACACCTACTTCTTCAAATGCATCATGCAACCCTACGGTGACCTCGTGCTTTGCCAATACCGGGATATCACCGAACGCAGCCAGCGCAAACTGGAGCTGGAAAGAAGAAACCGGGAACTATATGAGATACAGAAAGCCGCATTCATCGGCAGGTGGGTGTTTGACACAGCCACCCGCGAATTCGGTTATGCCGGACATACGGGCATCATGTGTAAGACGGATGAGCAAGCCATTCCACTGGATGCATACCTGAACCTGATCTTGCCCGAAGACAGAAATACTTTTGAGAACTGGCTCGGCGATAATCTGAAAGGTAACATGGAAAATACTGTGGACTACCGCATTCTCTACAACAAAGATGTACATTATATCCGCCTGAAAACATTCAGTCGCGAACGCGATAAAGACGGCAACATCTCGCTGGAAGGATACATACAGAACATTACTGACATCCAAAAAAGCCGCAATGACATCAACCTGCTGACGCACGCCATCAACAATTCCACAGAAGATATCTTCGCCGCCAAGGAAGACGGTACCCTGATTTTTGCCAACCGCCTCTTCAAGCTGCACCATGAGCTGGGAAGTACGGATGATATCAGCCAACTAAAAATATACGAAATCGGCTCGTATACACGTACCCTGGAGGGTTGGCAAAAGATGATAGCTTCAATCAAGGAGGGAGAAAAACATCAGTCCTTTATGGTATACAACCCCTTGCCGCGCTTCCCGGAAATACTGGCGTACGAAGGCAATGCCTATTGGGTGACCAGCGATGAAGGCATAGGAACCATCTGGGCTTTCGGCCGGGACATTTCACAACGCATCCGCCACGAACAACAGATCAAGTGGTTCAACCAGATATTGGACAAAACCATGGAGCATCTGCCCGCAGGAATTGTTGTGAAAGATATCAGGAACAACTTCAAATACCTGTACCGCAATCGTGAATCGTACAACCGTGACGTCCCTATGGAAGAGGCTTTGGGCAAAGACGACTTCGATTTCTATCCTCTCGAAATAGCCCGTGAGAAACGCCGACAGGACAAAGATATAGCCACCACCGGACAAGAGATGCACTGGATTGCAGAAGAACGTGACGGTCATGGAAATCCGCTTTTCCTGGACAAGCGGAAAATGAAAATAGAGAGCAAAGACTTCTCCCCCATCCTGCTGAACATAGAATGGGACATCACAGAAATGGAACTGATGAAACGGGAACTGATGGTAGCCAAAGAGAAAGCCGAAACCTCCGACCAACTCAAATCAGCCTTCCTTGCCAACATGAGCCACGAGATACGTACACCGCTCAATGCCATCGTAGGCTTTTCACGCATCATTGCCGAAAGCGAAAATACGGAAGAGCGCAAAGAATATTACAACATTGTGGAAGCCAACAACGAACGTCTGTTGCAACTCATCAATGAAATTCTCGACCTCTCGAAGATAGAGGCCGGAATTGTGGAGTTCAGCATCGCTGCCGTCCGCCTGCACCCGCTGTGCAAGGAAATCCATGATGCGCATGTATTCCGCTGTCCGTCAGGTGTAGAGCTGATATTCGATCCATCCGACGAAGATATTCTGATAGACTCTGATAAGAACCGCATCTTCCAAGTGATATCGAACCTGATAGGAAATGCGTTCAAATTCACCACCAAAGGCAGCATCAGCTACGGATACCACCGGGAAGGGGAAACTATCGTATTCCATGTGACTGACACGGGCACAGGCATCGCCCCCGAAAAGATAGGAAAGGTATTCGAGCGTTTTGTAAAAGCCAACAATTTTGCACAGGGCACCGGATTGGGTTTAGCCATTTGCAAAACAATCATCGAACGTCTGGGCGGAAAAATCTCCGTGACCTCCGAACTGGAGAAAGGAACTACCTTCATCTTTACCCTGCCCGCCAAGACCACCCAAGACGAAGATAAGGAAAAAACTGAAAACAGCCCCGAAGAAAACAAAACGGCAGCCGGAGAACAAAGTGCAGGCAGCGAAAGCACGGAAAATGTACAGGCATCGCCACAAGAAACCGTCTCGCTGAAAACCGTTTTGATAGCCGAAGATACGGATAGCAATTATATCCTGACCAAAGCTATTCTGGGGAAGGAATACCATCTGGAACGTGCCAAAGATGGTATGGAAGCCGTCAATATGTTTGTAGAAATAAATCCGGATATCATCCTGATGGACATGAAGATGCCGAACCTGGACGGACTGGACGCAACAAAAATCATCCGGGAATTATCGCCCGGCGTCCCTATCATCGCCCTGACTGCCTTTGCCTACGATCATGACCGCAAAGCCGCACTCGAAGCGGGTTGCAACGATTTCCTGACCAAACCTTTCACACAGGAGAAATTGAAGGAGACGATAAAGAAGTGGGTTAATAAGTGATTAACCCACTTATCACTAATCACGCAAAGATATCGCTTCTTTGAATATAGGCAATCACATCGCCCTTATTCACAGTATCGCCTTGTTTGGCGCATATCTCTACGACGCGTCCGGTGAATCCGGTCAATATCTTTTCGTATTCTCCCCAGGGGGTGGAGAGGTAACAGAACACTTCATCATGCTGGTATTTACGCCCTATGAACGGAGCCACAGAAGGACCTTCCACAGATACTTCCCACAACACCTGTCCTTTATCCGGTGCAATAATCGGATCGGCCTTGGCACGTTTCAGTTTCCGGATTTCTTCTTCCGAATATCCATTCTTCACCATAGACGCGTCTTTGGCACGTTGCAATTCATCCTCGAAACGCTTCTTGGCTGTGCCGGACTTGTAATCACGATACTGACGGTCGTGCATGGCAAGTTCAAAGAGTTCTTCTTCATCATCTCCATATTCCCAACCGTTCTCGTCCATTTCTTTCCGATATTCATCCAGAGCATCCGGATAGTTTAATTGCGGATCGGTATCCACAAATTCATATCCTTTTGATTTCGCCAATTCCACAATCTCAGGGGCCAGTTCGCCCGGCAGACGTCCGCTCTTACCGAGAATCATATCCCACGTATGATTATCTATCATCGTCCAGCGCTCCTCACCTTTCACCAACTGCATGAGGTTCATCAATGCTACATTCTTCACATACTGACTGAAAGGCGTTACCAACGGAGGATACCCCAGCTTAGGCCATACGTATTCCACCTCGTCGAAGAGCATCACCAACAGGTCGTCAATGCTGAGTTCCGGTTCATTCTTCCCTCTTAATATCATGTTTATACCCGAATGTACTCCCTTCAGATCAGCCATCATGGAACCCATCATACCACCCGGAAGGCCACACTTCAACAGCAAAGAGGACATGTGTTTATTGGTCGGATCCATGAAATAGCCCAGGAAGTCATCTATAAATTCCTGTGTCATGGCACGTGCCTTCATATATGCCTTCATATTGATATCGGGCACCTGGAAGCCCTTATCTTTCAGCATGGCTTGTACGGAAATCACGTCCGGATGTACTTTACCCCAGGACATCGGTTCCATAGCCACATCAATGATGTCGGCGCCATTCTCGCAAACTTCCAGAATAGAAGCCATCGACAGCCCTGGTCCGCTATGGCCGTGATACTGGATAATCACTTCGGGATGCCTTTCCTTAATCGTCTTCGTCAACCGTCCCAGCATACCCGGACGACCGATGCCTGCCATATCTTTCAGACAGATTTCGGGTGCTCCCGCTTCAATCAGCTGGTCGGCAACATGGGCATAATATTCCACCGTATGCACAGGCGAGTGTGTGATACAAAGGGTTGCCTGCGGTATCATCCCTGCCTCCAATGCATATTTAATAGAAGGAATTATATTCCGCGTCTCGTTCAGTCCACAGAAGATGCGGGTGATATCCACCCCTTGCGCATGCTTCACACGATACATCAGACGGCGTACATCGGCAGGCACAGGATACATGCGCAAAGCGTTCAGACCACGGTCCAGCATATGCGTTTGTATACCCACTTCATTGAAAGGTTTGGTAAAAGCGCGTACGGCTTTGTTAGGATTCTCACCGTACAACAGATTCACTTGCTCAAAAGCTCCCCCGTTCGTTTCCACACGGGCAAAACACCCCATTTCAATAATCAACGGAGCGATACGTACCAATTGATCTACACGGGGTTGATATTTACCGGAAGATTGCCACATATCACGGTAAACAAGACTGAATTTAATTTCCTTTTTCATCGCAGTCAAGAGTTAGCGGTTTAACATATATGAATTACTCGGTTAACTTAACAAGTACAAATATAAAGGTTTATTCTGACATATAGTCAAACTTATATTTGAATTATTTAGTATAAAAGACATGTTTAATATCACATTGAAACTTATTTTTCATTTTATAACATTTCTCGTCATTTCATTCCTCTATGATTCAGACGATAATTTATCGGAAAGGATGGAGGGGAGTAATTATGGTACAGTAATGAACTAAATGCTGATAATGATTTAGGCGCGGATTACGCGGATTACACGGATTCTTTTTCTGTAATATAGTGTAATAGCGCAGCCATTAATCCGTGTAATCCGCGTAATCCGCGCCTAAAATTATATTCATACCGGTATAGTAATGAATAAGACTCACCACAGATTACACAGATTCACACAGATTTATTAATCTAATAATCAGTAAAATAAAATCTGTGTGAATCTGTGTAATCTGTGGTGAATTAACTCATAACCGTACAGAAAGGAACCAATCCCATCACAAAAAACATGCCCAGAGCATTGCCCTGGGCTATAAATATTAAGTTTGTCAGTCTTCAGTCTGCACTGTTTGTTTTCAAACAAAGTCTTTCAGTTCTTGTTGTAGCCGTTGGCGGGTAAAGAAGATACGGCTTTTTACGGTTCCTAAAGGCAATCCGAGACGGTCAGCTATTTCACGATACTTGAAACCGGAGACATGCATGGAGAAAGGAACTTTATAATCGCGGGGTAACGAATTCACGATGCGATGCATTTCTTTTAAATCATAAGATCCTTCGGCATTTGCAAAACCGGAGTTTTGCGGCAGGTTTAAGTGATAAAGGTTATCTGTCTGGTCCACGAAAGTTTGTTCGCGAACGATTCTGCGGTAATTATTAATAAAGATATTCCGCATAATGGTGTACATCCACCCTTTGAAATTGGTATCGGGCATGTACTTGTCTTCGTTGTCCAATGCTTTGAGTGAGGTTTCCTGCAATAAATCATTCGCCTCCTCTTTATCGGCTGTCAACTTATATGCAAAGCGAAGCAGTTCTTCTTGCACACTAATCAAATCCTTCCTAAAACTGTAGGTATTCATACTTTGCTCTTTTAAATAGTTAATAATTATTTTAAATTCACGGTTGTAAGTATAGGGAAGTTTTGGGGTTCCCGAGGACCGAGTTTTGTTTTTATTTAGGGCAAAAACTATCAATTGACAGTTTTCACCCCCTTTTTGAGAGTTTTCTGGTGGTGATTTTTGTAAAAAGCGTATCTTTTTCCGAAGATTTCGTAAACTGTTTGTGATTTTTTTATAGTTTTGCCTACATATAGCAAAAACACTTTATTTAAAAACACTTTATTTTATGAGACGAATTATTAAATCAATCACTCTTCTGGCTATCATGGCTATCGCTTTGCCGTCATTCGGTCAAGGATTGAAAGCTTTCAAGCTGAAGAATGGCCTTTCCGTATATGTATGGGAAGACAACACGAAATCGGATGTGTACGGTATTGTGGCCTGCCGAACAGGTTCAGTGAACGATCCGGCAGAGTACACAGGATTAGCACACTATCTGGAACACGTGATGTTTAAGGGTACCGACAAAATCGGTGCACTGGACTGGGCTACCGAAAAGCCTATTTATGATAAAATCATTGCCAAGTACGATGAAATGGCCGACGAAGCTGATCCCGTTAAGAAAGAGGCAATCGCTAAAGAGATCAACGAGCTGACCATAGAAGCCGGAAAGGTTAGTGTATCCAACGAGTTCATGAACCTGATAGAAAGCATGGGTGGAAAGAGACTGAACGCCGGAACCAGCTTCGACGTAACTTACTATCACAACTCATTCCCTCCCTACCAGATCAACAAATGGTTGGAAATCTACTCACAGCGTCTTATCAACCCGGTATTCCGTACCTTCCAGACTGAGCTGGAAAGTGTATACGAAGAATATAATATGTATAAAGATAATCCGGGAAGCGTACAGCAAGAATTCATTTCGAGTGTCGCCTATGAAGGACATCCGTACGCACGCCCCATCATCGGTCTGCCGGAACACCTGAAGAACCCTCGCCTGAGCAAACTGATCGAATACTACAACGAATGGTATACTCCCGAAAACATGGTACTCATTCTTGTGGGTAACGTCAATGCCAAGCAAATCAGCGGACGTATCAACGCCACTTTCGGACGTTTACCGGCTAAGGCTACTCCCGAACGTAAAACTTATCCTGACCTTGAAATTAAAGGTCGCAAGCAGTATAATGCTAAAATCGGTTATTACCCCAATGTATGCCTCGTATACAAAGGCGTACCTTCCGGACACCCCGATGAAAAACCTCTGGAAATCGCCATGTCTTTGCTGAGCAACAGCAGCAGCACCGGTACGCTGGACAAATTGACCATCGACGGTGAACTGACCAATGGTTATGCCTATGCAGACACCCGCCGCGAACAAGGCCGCAATATCGTACGTTGCACCCCACTGTACGATGAAAACCAACGTCGTTTCGAATCGAACAAGAGCGCTGAAAAGAAAGCACTGAAAGCTATCGAGAAAATCGCCAACGGACAATTCGAAGAATGGCAGATCAATGCTATCAAGAACAACATGTGTCGTGACTTCGACCTGATGATGGAATCGAATACTTCCAAAGCCCTCACGCTGATGCAGGCCTTTATCAGTGAAGAAGATCTGGGACAAGTTCTCAACTACAAAGATGAGGTAATGGCTATTACTACAGAAGATATCAAGCGTGTTGCCAAACAATACCTGACCAACGATTACCTGGCCATCTACATTGAAAAAGGCAAGCTGGACAAGAATGCAAAAATCAAAAAACCGGGTTACAAACCCATCGAACCGCCTGTAGGCAAACAATCTTTGTATGCTACACAGTTCAAGAATATGCCTATCGGACAAGTGGAAGAGAAATTCCTCGACTTCAGCGAGATACAGAGCAAACAACTGAATGACCGCTCCAAGATGTATTATTCGCAGAATCCGGAAAACAACGTATTCAGCCTTACACTCCGTTATGGTGTCGGAGTACGTGATTTCCCGAAACTGGGTATTGCAGCGGACTTGATGAACAACGCCGGTATCATGGGTACTTATGAGCCGCAACAACTGAAAGAGGAACTTAGCAGACTGAATGCAACTTGCCGCGTAAGCGCCAGTCAAAACTACCTCTACATCACCATGGAAGGCTACGAAGAAACCTTGCCGCAAGCTTGCCAGCTTCTTGCCCGCCAAATCCTGATGCCGAAACTGGACGAAAAACAGTTAAGCCGTATCAAAGGTTCCATGCTGGGCAGCCGCCAACAACGTAAGGAGAATGTAAACACCTTATCCAACGCACTCCTCCAATACATGATCTTCCAGGATAAGTCATCCTATATTGACGAACTGACAGATAAGGAAATCTACGAATTGCAAATCTCCGAGCTGACAGGTGATATCAACCGAGCATCCAACTATGAAGCCGAAATCTTCTATTGCGGAACAATGCCTTTCGATAATGCTTACGACGTCCTCAGCAAGAATCTGCCGCTGGTTGCCAACGAAAAGCCATCTACATCTCCGCAGGACAAGCCGATGGTTTCAGTAACGGAAAATACCATTTACTTCCTGCCTAACACGGATGCGGAACAGGCACAGATTTATTTCTACCTGCCGATGGCAAAATATGATAAGAAAGATGATGCAATACGCGATGCGTTCAATCAATATTTCTCCGGTGGTTTCAACGGTTTGGTAATGACTGAAATCCGTGAAAAACGTTCTATGGCTTACTCAGCCGGAGCCTACATCGGAACTCCTGCATTGCCCGGTAACCCCACTTACCTGTTTGGTAACATCGGTACGCAGAACGACAAAGCCAATGACGCGCTGGATGTCTTCATGGGATTGGTAACGGATATGCCTAAGAATGCAGACCGTATCGATAACATCAAGAGTTACATACGCCAGGAAATGCTGACAACTCATCCTTCTTTCCGCGATAAAGCAGAGAACATGAGAGAATTGCAGCGCATAGGTTACAATGCAGACCCTGCCAAGGAGAACCTGCCAAAGGTTGACGCATTGACTTTTGACGATATCGTGAAGTTCTACGAAGAGAATATTAAGGGCAAACCTTACTGCATCGGTGTCATGGGTAACCCGAAAGATATTGATCTGAAGAAACTGGAGAAATACGGCAAAGTAGTGAAACTGAATGAGAGAAAATTATTCAACACGAAAGACGCATTGTTCTAAAGAGCTACGAGTTACGAGTTACAAGTTGCTGCGCTGAAAGAGCTACGAGTTGCTGCGCTGTAACGCTGAAAGAGCTACAAGTTACAAGTTGCTGCGCTATGATGCTGAAAAGCACTCGTAGCTTGTAGCTTGTAGCTCGTAGCTCTTTCTTTACTACTCCTTGTCTTCCTCCTCTTCTCCGCCTCCCGTAAGAATCGGCAGACAGATATTATACTTCACTGCCAGAATGCGCGTCACAAAAACCGATACTCCGCCCACCACCTGGCAAGCATAGGACTGCATTCCCAGCAGATCGCACAACCAGTAGGCCGTACCGCCTACCACACATGCCATCGCATAAATCTCTTTTCGGAAAATAAGCGGTATCTCATTGATAAACACATCACGGATCACTCCACCCGCAGCACCTGTAATGCTACCCATAATGATGGCTACCCAGAACGGATATCCCAATGCAATGCTCTTCCCTACACCGACCACCGTAAACAGTGCCAGACCGATACTGTCGAAGATAAAAAACGTATTGTGCAAGTGGATGAGATGCTTTCCGAAAAGAATGACCCAAAGTAAAGCCAGTCCCGTACAAATCAGATAGATAGGATCAGTCATCCACCCCGGTGTCACTCCCAGCAATACATCGCGGATGGTACCGCCGCCGATAGCCGTCACAAAACCTACCACGTACGCCCCAAACCAGTCGAACCGCTTTGCCGATGCCAGACGGATACCGCTGATGGCAAAAGCGAACGTACCTATAAAATCGAGAATTTGAACAAATGTAGGCATGATAATCAATGATTAACGTTAAATGTTTAATGATTTATAATCGGTATTCATTAAAATTATGGGCAAAGTAACGAATAATTTCCCTAAGAAAACGTATTTTTGTCTCATCAATTTATATGCAATGAAAATAACAATCGTATCGGGCGCACGCCCCAACTTCATGAAAATAGCTCCCATCACCCGGGCCATCAAAGCCGCGCAGGAAGCTGGAAAGAAGATTTCATACCGTCTCATCTACACCGGGCGACAGGATGATACCAGTCTGGATGCCTCCTTGTTTTCCGACCTGGACATGAAGCGGCCGGACGGTTATCTGGGAGTCACCGGACACGACCATTCGGAAGTGGCAGCTGCCATCATGCTTGCTTTCGAGAAGGAACTGAACAATCATCCCGCGCAGGTAGTACTCGTTGTAGACGATCTTACCGCTACCATGAGCTGTTCCATCGTTGCCAAAAAGCGCGGTCTGAAAGTTGCGCACCTCATTGCCGGAACCCGTTCGTTCGATATGAATATGCCCCGCGAAGTAAACCGCACCATCGTAGATGCCATTTCCGACTATCTGTTTACCGCAGGCATGGTAGCCAACCGCAACCTGAACCAGGAAGGCATGATTCCCGAATACATCCATTATGTAGGCAATATATTGATAGATACCGTCCGCTACAACCGTCACCGTCTGTTGCAGCCTGTATGGTTCTCCACCATAGGGCTGGAAAAGCGCGGTTACCTGTTGCTAACCCTCAACCGGCACGACCTGCTGACCAAGAAACATGTTCTCAAATCGTTGATACAAACATTGATTGAGAAATCCGAAGGCATGCCCATCATTGCGCCCCTGCACCCTTATGTGCAAAAAGCCATCAAATCGCTGGACATCCCCGCGTCTAATCTGCACATCCTGCCGCCTCAAAGTTATCTGCATTTCGGTTACCTCATCAACCATGCAAAAGGCATTGTGACGGACTCCGGAAACATTGCCGAGGAAGCTACCTTCCTCGATGTCCCCTGCATCACGCTCAACTCCTACGCCGAGCATCCCGAAACCTGGCGTGTAGGTACCAATGAGTTAGTGAATGAAGATTCCGTGGCTCTTGCCAATGCTCTGGAAAGATTAATGCTCGGCGAATGGAAACATACTACCCTGCCCGACCGTTGGGATGGACGTACAGCGGAACGTATCGTACAGACGTTGATTAACGGAGAATTAAAGGAGCATTACTGAATTAGGAGTTAAGTTAGAGGAGTTAAACAGATAACCAACAGAAATAACCTAACTTATAGAAAGCGAAAAGCCGTAAAGAGGGGTGTTTTCCAGTCAGGTTCTTTTCCAAAAGACTCTCAGATATACGAAATAGGAAAGCGGTTAGTGCAACAGCATGAAACCGCTTTAAACAATTGTACCAGCGCAATAAGCGGACATAAGGAAGCAATTCCCGTTCACGACCCAAGAGGCTTTTCACAGAACGGCGTGTTTTCACCAAAAAAGAAGCCGCATCTTCCTCCACCAGATGCCAGACCGGATTTTCAATATGCAACACCGGTATACCCGCATCTTCCAGCCTCTTTCCGAAAGCGGTATCCTCATATCCCAGATGAAACGTTTCGTCAAAACGGACACGCAGAAAAAGCTCTCTCGGAATAAAAAAGTTCATACTTATAAAGTGCTGATAAGGATGCTTACGACGTTCGGCAGCCGGTTGCGCTTCCACCTGCGCTCCGTATTTATTGCGCAGAAAGGAGTCCCCCTCCTCCGGATAACAAAAGCCACCGCAAACCACCTGTCCGCCCACATTCTTGAGGTATAAAGAAAGAAAGTCCTCACCTACCGGACTTGTGTCCGTATCCAGAAAAAGCAAATAAGGATAACGCGCCTGTTCACCCAAATAATTGCGGATAAATGCCGGACCATGATTCGTCTCCAGTTCCAGCACACGACATCCGTCCAACCGGTTCAACACACGATTTTCTTCCCTCACTTTCCGGCACGACGCGTCGTCCGCCAGCAAAATTTCGAAAGGAAACTCCGTCAGCAAGGCCATCTCATATAATTTCCAAACCAACGAGACGCAATTTATATTATACACCGGAATGAGTATGGACAGCATATTGTGAATTTTACGCGACAAATATAGCACAAATCAGATGAAAGTTAAAGCAGATATAAACATTCCTCTTATTTCTTTAGATTATATTTACTTCTTATTTAACTGTATTTTGTTAACTTTGCGGCCTCATACTGACTTAAATATGAAACAACAATATATAGCTCTCATCCTTTTTCTGCTGTCATTATTCGTCGCACACAGCGCATCCGCACAGATTAAAGGTGTCGTGACCGACTCCCTCACCAATGAACCATTAATGTACATCACCGTTCAATACGAGGGAAAAGGCGTGGGTGCCATCACCAATGCCGAAGGCGAATACACAGTGGAAACCCGCAAAGGCTGGAATGAATTATCATTCTCCGCCATCGGATACGTGACCAAGAAAGTCACCCTGAAGCCTACCACCAAAGTACTGAACGTGAAGCTGGCACCTGCCGACGTCATGCTCTCCGAAGTTGTGGTGAAGCCCCAGAAAGAGAAATACTCCCGTAAGAACAATCCCGCCGTGGATTTTATGAGGAAAGTTATCGAGAATAAGAAAGAACTGAAACTGGAAGCCAACGATTTCTACCAGTATCAGAAATACGAAAAGATGAAGATGTCCATGAACGACGTCACCCCCGAAAAGATGGAAAAGGGCATCTACAAGAAATTCTCATTCTTCAAAGACCAGGTGGAAGTATCGCCCAAGACCAACAAAATGATCCTTCCCATTTCCATCAAGGAGACGTCTTCGAAGACCATCTACCGCAAAAGTCCCAAAAGCGAAAAAACCATCATCGAAGGTGTGAATTCCAGCGGTATAGAGGAGTTTTTCAATACGGGAGACATGTTGGGCACCATCCTGACCGATGTCTTCTCCGATGTCAATATCTACGACGATGACATCCGACTCCTGCAACGCCGCTTCGTCAGCCCCATCGGTCGCGGGGCCATCAGTTTCTATAAATACTACCTCATGGACACCGTCATGGTGGACCGTCAGGAATGTGTGCACCTCACCTTCGTGCCTCAAAACTCACAGGATTTCGGTTTCACGGGACACCTCTACGTAGTGAAGGATTCTACCTATGCCGTCAAGAAGTGTACCATGAACCTGCCCAAAAAGACCGGTGTGAACTTTGTGGACAACCTCGACATAGTGCAGCAATTCGAGCAGATGCCGGACGGAAACTGGGTACTTACGGACGATGACATGACCGTGGAACTGCAATTCGTAAAAGGCATACAAGGGCTTGAAGTGCAGCGTACTACCAAATACTCCAATTACAACTTTGAAGACATTGAGCCTCGTCTCTTCCGCCTGAAAGGTAACGTCATCAAAGAAGCCAACATGCTCAACAAGAGTGATGAATATTGGGCGAGTGTGCGTCAGGTTCCCCTCACAAAGAAAGAGAGTAACATGGACGTCTTCATGAACCGCATTGAGCAAATTCCCGGATTCAAATATGTCATCTTCGGTGCGAAAGCCCTGATTGAGAACTTCGTGGAAACGGGCACCAAGAAGCACCCCAGCAAGTTCGACTTCGGGCCTATCAATACCACCATCACAAGCAATTACGTGAATGGCACACGTTTCCGTCTCAGTGGTATGACCACCGGTAACCTCGATCCGCACTGGAGTTTCAGCGGATATGCGGCCTACGGTACGAGGGACAAGAAATGGTTCTATAAAGGTCAGGCAGCCTACTCGTTCAACAAGCGCGAATATGTATTGTGGGAATTTCCCAAGCACTACCTGGCCTTCGATTACAGTTACGACGTCATGTCTCCCATGGATAAATACCTCTCAACGGACAAAGATAATATGTTTGTGGGCTGGAAGTGGACCAAGGTAGACCAAATGTCGTACATGCGCGACGCTACCCTGACCTACGAACTGGAAACCAATACCGGTTTTTCCATCAAAGCCATGGCACGCCACCGCAACGACCAGCCTGCCGGAGGTGTATTGCAATACTGGAAAAACGATGGTAACATCGCCGGAATATGGGATGATACGAATACCTTCATCAAGGACATCACCACCACCGAACTCGGTGTCACCCTGCGTTACGCACCGGGTGAGACGTATGTCAACACGAAGCAGCGCCGTGTGCCCGTATCGCTGGATGCCCCGATCTTCTCCCTCTCCCACACCCTCGGTCTGAAAGGCGTGTTAGGTGGCGAGTACAACTTTAACCTTACGGAAGCCAGTATCCGTAAACGTTTCTGGTTCGGTTCGTGGGGTAAACTGGATATTACCGCCCGTGCCGGCGCGCAGTGGAACACTGTACCGTTCCCCTTGTTGAACCTGCCCATGGCGAATCTGTCATACATCACCCAGCACAACGAGTCATTCAGCCTGATCAACAACATGGAGTTCCTGAACGACCGTTACGCCTCTCTCGCCCTGACCTATGACATGAACGGAAAGCTGTTCAACCGCATCCCGCTTATCAAGAAGTTGAAGTGGCGCGAAACTTTCCGCATCCGTGGTATGTATGGCACCCTGACGGACAAAAACAATCCGTACAAGAGCCATAACAGCGAACTGTTCCTTTTCCCCATGCGCGACGGTGTCCCCACCAGCCACGTAATGGGCAGCACTCCCTACTTGGAAGCCAGTGTAGGTATCTACAACATATTCAAGCTGTTGCATATCGAATATGTACGCCGCCTCACCTACACCGATATACCGGGAGTGAAGAAAGATGGCATACGCTTCATGATATTAATGATATTCTAAAATAGCGACTTAGTGATGAATGATCAGTGATTAGCATAGTTACTTATCACTAATCACTAAACGTTAAACACTTATTCACATGACTCCATTAGCAGAAAGGCTTCGCCCTAAAACCTTAGACGACTACATCGGTCAGAAACACTTAGTAGGACCGGGTGCGGTGCTGCGCAAGATGATTGACGCAGGACGTATTTCTTCGTTCATACTATGGGGTCCTCCGGGTGTAGGCAAAACCACTCTGGCACAGATCATCGCTAACAAACTGGAAACTCCGTTCTACACCCTGAGCGCTGTGACCAGCGGAGTGAAAGATGTGCGCGAAGTGATAGACCGCGCGAAGAGCAACCGTTTCTTCTCGCAAGGCAGTCCTATCCTGTTCATTGATGAAATACACCGTTTCAGCAAGTCACAGCAAGACTCACTGCTCGGAGCCGTGGAACAAGGCACAGTGACGCTGATAGGCGCTACCACGGAGAATCCGTCTTTTGAGGTAATCCGCCCACTGCTGTCACGCTGCCAACTCTATGTGCTGAAATCTTTGGAAAAAGATGATTTACTGGAACTGTTGCAACGTGCCATTACCACCGACCATATACTGAAAGAGCGTACCATCGAGCTGAAAGAAACCACCGCTATGCTTCGCTACAGTGGTGGAGACGCCCGCAAATTGCTCAACATCCTGGATCTCGTTGTTTCTTCCGAAGCCGGAGATCCCGTCGTCATCACCGATGAGATGGTGACAGAACGCCTGCAACAGAATCCGCTTGCCTACGACAAAGACGGAGAGATGCATTATGATATCATTTCCGCCTTCATCAAGTCCATCCGTGGCAGTGATCCCGACGGTGCCATCTATTGGCTGGCCCGCATGGTGGAAGCCGGAGAAGATCCCGCATTCATCGCCCGCCGCCTCGTCATTTCCGCTTCGGAAGACGTGGGACTGGCAAACCCGAACGCCTTGCTGATTGCCAATGCGTGTTTCGACGCTGTAATGAAAGTGGGTTGGCCCGAAGGACGCATCCCTCTGGCGGAAGCCACCGTTTACCTCGCCACAAGCCCGAAGAGCAACTCCGCCTACATGGCCATCAACAATGCCCTGGAACTTGTACGCCAGACCGGCAATCTGCCCGTACCCCTGCACCTGCGCAATGCACCTACCAAACTGATGAAACAGTTGGGTTATGGAGACAATTATAAGTATGCGCACGATTATCCCGGGCACTTCGTCAAGCAACAATTTCTGCCCGACGAGCTGAAAGACCGCCGTCTGTGGGAAGCACAAGACAATGCTGCCGAACAGAAACATGCGGAACGGATGAGAGCGTTGTGGGGTGAGGATAAGTTCAGAAAATCGTAACTATATAAAAAAAGAGCTGTGAGATATTTATTCCAGCTCTTTTATCATTCTTCGGATTACCGGTATCATTTGAGGTATATCTTCCTCTATTGTATTAAAAACAACTTCCGCATCAATTTCAAAATAGTGATGGGCTATTTTATCACGCATACGCATCACTCCACTCCAATAAATTTCAGGATAATGAGGCAAAAAATCTCCATGCGTTATTTTATCTAAACCTTTCACCGTTTCTCCTAAAGCTATCAAATTCATACAAATAGCATCCAAGCGCAGCATTCCGTCCGGTGAACACAAAAAATCATCAGGAGTGCTTACCACAGATGCACGCTCAACTATTAATTGCAATGCAGAAGCAATAGTGTGCAAACTATCCAATGCCAACTCTTTATCAAACATAAACCCCCTCCCTATTGATTCTGTTCTTTAAACGGACATTCATTTGTTCTCGTATTCTAACTAAATCAACCGGACATCCCAGAAGTTCTTCCAACTCACTCTGAATACGATCTAATGTAAGAAGAGAAGGTGCGTTACCTTCGTAACAAATATCGACATCGCTATGTTCCGTTTGTTCTCCACGAGCTACAGAGCCAAACACTCCTAAACGGCTAAAGCCATATTTACGGGCATTTACCTGCTTATACAACTTCAATAATTCTAATATTTCAGGAGTAGATTTCATATTACTATAATTTTATATCTATACAAAGATATGAAAAGATAGTCAGAAAGCAAAGTAAGAGAGGCAAATTCAACAAAACAGACCATTATTTGCATTATCCTAAATCTTTTCCCTAAATTTGCGTACTCACTTTAAATATATACAAAATGAGAATTGTAATATTAGACGGTTACACCACGAATCCCGGTGATCTGTGCTGGGATAAGTTGAAAGAGTTAGGCGAGTGCACGATCTATGATCGCACCGCTCCCGGCGAAGTTCTTGAACGTGCTGCCGGTGCAGAAGCCATCCTTACCAATAAGGTAGTGATCAACAGCGAGACAATGGCTGCCCTGCCCGATCTGAAATATATCGGCGTGATGGCTACAGGCTACAACGTGGTAGACATCAACGCCGCCCGCGAACGCGGCATCATCATCACCAATATCCCTGCATACAGCACTCCCTCTGTCGGACAAATGGTATTTGCACATATCCTGAACATCACCCAGCAAGTACGCCATTATTCCGAAGAAGTCAGCAAGGGAAACTGGAGCAAGAATCCCGACTTCTGCTTCTACGACACTCCACTCATCGAGCTGCTCGGAAAAAAAATCGGTATCGTAGGACTGGGACAGACCGGCTACAACACCGCCCGTATAGCCATCGGCTTCGGTATGAAGGTATGGGCCTACACTTCCAAATCGCGCCTCCAACTTCCTCCCGAAATCCGTAAAGCGGAACTCGACCAATTGTTCCACGAATGTGACATCATCAGCCTGCACTGCCCGCTGAACGACAGTACCCGTGAACTGATCAACGCCAACCGCCTCTCCTTGATGAAACCCACCTCCATCCTCATCAATACCGGACGCGGCCCGCTCATCAACGAACAAGATCTTGCCAATGCCCTGAATACCGGCATCATCTACGCTGCCGGACTGGATGTTCTTTCTGAAGAACCACCCCGTGCCGACAATCCGTTACTCACCGCCCGGAATTGCTTCATCACCCCTCACATCGCATGGGCCAACTTTGAAGCCCGCCAAAGGCTGATACATATTCTTATCAGTAACTTAAAAGCATATATTGACGGAAAACCGGTAAATGTAATAAAATAAGCTACGAGCTACAAGCTACGGGCTACGAGTGGCTGCGCTATCATACCGAAAGGCACTCGTAACTCGTAGCTTTGTAACTTGTAGCCCGTAGCTTTACAACAACATGGGAAAATCAGAAATCAAAAGTTTATTCCGCAGCATTCCAGTCCTCCTGAGCATCGTATTGGCCCTTGTCACGATGATTGCTGCATTCTCCGGGAACTTCGACCCCGCCAATTCAAGGTACATGCCCGTACTGGGATTAGCATTGCCCGCACTATTGCTATGCAATCTGTTAGTCGCCATCTGTTGGGCATTCGCCCGCAGGCGCTGGGCATTCATTCCCCTTGCAGCATTAGTTTTCAATTACGGATATATCCTTGCCATCTTCCAGTTCAGCTTCACCAAGAAGATTCCCGAAGGGCACTACAGCAGCAATTATGCCGACGGATACCTGAAAATAGCCACCTACAACGTTGGCAATTTCGGAGGAGAAATTACAGGCTACTCCTGCAAGGAAATCGCCCGCTACATGAAAGAACAGGAAGTCGACGTCCTCTGCTTCCAAGAATGTGGCGACAACAAATACTTCCCGATGGACAGCATCCGCAACGTATTTTCCCACTGGCGCTACGCCTTGATCCCTACCGAGGATTCTATCCGCGGAGTGCTTCCTATCGCCGTGTTCAGCCGCTACCCGCTCGTCAATCCCCAGTTCATTTCCTACCAGCAAAGCGCCAACTGTAGCATGCAGTGCGACATTGTCCTGGGACGCGACACCGTCCGTCTGCTCAACAACCACTTGCAGACCACCAGCGTCAGCCAGAACCGCCGGAAATGGGAACGCGGACTTGCCAACAGTAACGACACCCGTCGTGAAGCAGAAGTCGTGCAAGGCGCCATCACTTCCCTGCACGCCAACTTCGTGAAACGCGCCGAACAAACGGACAGCATCCGCCAACTGGTAGTTGCCAGCCCCTACCCCGTACTGGCATGCGGTGACTTCAACTCCCTGCCATCCTCCTACACCTATGCCGAACTGTCCGATGTCCTCAAAGACGGCTTCCGCACCAGCGGTCGCGGCTATATGTACACCTACCGCTACTTCAAACGCCTGTTGCGCATCGACTACATATTCCATTCGCCCGGCATCCAGGGATACCGTTACTACTCGCCCGATCTGGATCTGTGCAGCGACCATAATCCGGTGCTGATGGAAATGAAAATTAAGAAATGAGAAACAACCACCTAATGAAACTACTTATGAAAAGACCGCTACTTCTACTTCTTAATCTGATCCCTATATTACTGTTTGCCCAGCAACCGGTTATTTTCCCTGACGACTTCAAAACAAGCGCCCTGAACGGGAAAGAAGTGACCATTACAAACACCCTGACGCTGACAAACAACTACAGCTACACGTATGGCACACTGACCTTTTCCAACGGCCAGCTATGGACTCCTACCGAAAAGTTCGAACCGGGTGTAGATATGTTCAATCAGAAGAACCTGGAGAACCAGAAAAACCAACTCACCGTAAAGCAAGGCTCCTTCCCTATCGTCGATGCAGACGGAACCTGCCGCATCGGACAAACCATAGAAGGGCTGACCGGAAAAGCCAGCTACAGCAACGGCACATACACCATCACCCTGACCCGGAAACCCGAATTCAAAGGCAACGAACGCCCCACCTCCTGCGACACCCCGGAAACGTACAACCTGAAAGTGGTCAGCTTCAACCTGGAACACTTCGGCAAAAACGTAAGCACCTATAGCATCAAACTGCCCAAAGTAGCCCTCGCCCTGCAAGCACTGCAAGCCGACATCTACGCCCTTGTGGAAGTAGAAGGAGCCGCCGGACTGGAAGAACTCTGCCAGCTCCTGAACCGGAACTGCAACACGCAGAAATACAAGACACGCTATTATAAAGACAACGTGCAGGGCATGGCCTGTTTCATCTACAATAGCGACGCAGTTACCCCCGTGGGCACCATCAGTCTGAACAAACTCGCCGACAATTACCTGCCGGAACGCAAAACCGCCCAAGGTTTCCAACTGAACAGCAATCAGGAGCGTTTCATCCTCTGCTGCAATCACTGGAAATCAAAATCAGGCAGTAATGTTCCGGAGCAATACAAAGATAAAGGTGACGGCCAAGGCGCCTATAATCCCCGCCGTGTGCAGGAAGCCGAAGCCACTCTGAAGTTCATCGAAGAAATCACGAAAACCTACAATGATCCCGACGTCCTGGTGGTAGGCGACCTGAACGCCTATACCTGTGAAGACCCCATCCGTACCCTCGAAAACGGTGGTCTGGTCAATCTGCTCACCACCTACGCCCCAAACCAGTACAGTTACGCTTACTTCAGTAATGGCAGTTACGCAGTAGGCTATCTGGATCACAGTCTGGCCACAAGTACCCTTGAAAAACAAGTAACCGATGCCCGTCCCTTCCGTATCAACGCCGACGAACCACAGAAAATGGACGTCGATCAAAGCGGCGTACAGAAAGACAATATGTACCGCTGCTCCGACCACAGCCCCATCGTCACCTTCCTGAATCTGGGGAACGGCAGCACAGGTATCGAACCCCAGACAATTTCCCGCCCCGCTATCCGCCTGACAGGCGATCCACGCAGCGGCTACCTCACTTTAGTAAGCAACACCAGCCTCAGCCGTGCCGAAATCGTCAATATCAGTGGGCAAATCATTGCCACATACGACATTAGCAATGCCGAAAATGCAGAAAATCGTTTCACCCTGCCCGTAAATAGTCTGGTGCGTGGCTTCTACCTGATACGTGTTTACGATGCACAAGGCAGGTGTACACGGTATAAGGCAGTGCTCCCCTGACAATTTCAAAATTCCTCCCGCAAATGTGAACTTCAGAAACAGCCTTCGAATACCACACTTCATCGTCCCCAATGCCACACCCAATCAGGCGTGACGTGTGGTATTTACTGTGCTGAGGTGTGGCAATTACTGCACTGAAGTGTGGCAGTTGGGGCAGTGAAGTGTGGCAATTGAGGCGTTGAAGTGTGGCATTCGGGATGATGAGGCCGACATTCCGAATGACAAAGCTCGATATTCCAGGCGACAATGTGCGGTTTCTCTCCGTCAAAGCTACGGCAGATAAATCATCAACAACAGCAACAGCAGTCTTTTTTTCTTTTCTTGCTGCTGCTGTTGTTATTATATCTCTTATATTCTCTTTATTAGCAGTATATTCATTTGAGCTAATACTATTGTTTTTCAGCGATTTACCAGACGATAAGCATTCTTTTTCCCCTTCATTCCTAAGCACTTTTTGACTGTTTTCAGCCATTTTTTGCTCTTTTTTCGATGATTCTCGCTTGTTTTTGAGCGTTTTTCGAACCTTTTTCTCTGAGCTTCCGATACAATCCGCATCAGTCGCAATACAGTTTACCTGCCGTTCACATATCGTTTGTTCCGTCCGTTCATGTATCGGATTCAGTTCCGCAGGCATAAAATAGCCATCCTCTTCAAAGTCGAAAAGCTGGTATCCGAAAATGATTTTCTTGATATAAGCAAAAGAAATCTTATGGACCTTACAGAAAGAGCGCAGGTATTCCACCTGAGCACGCGACTCGGGCAATAACTCCAGTTTTTCAATAATAAACCAATAGGCACCAGTTCCTTTAAGCGTTTCCTTAGCCAGCAGATTCTGCATTCTGGGGTCATGCATCGCCATTAGTGGATGCTGAAGGTAGAAGTTTCTTTTCATATTTCTTATTTTTTCATTTGACTCTACAAAGATAAGCATTGAAGAAACTGACAAAATGTACGGTCTTACGACCTTTATCCCCCTTCAGAGAGCTCCTGAAAAGGATTTTTCATCTTAAACCGCACATCACCTAAATATGTTAAAAATATATAATCGCGTTAGAAAAAATGCGGAGTCCCGCAAGAAACAATAACCCTATATGAAGTTCATTAGTGCTTACATAGCGGAATGCCTCTGCAAATGTAGGTTTCTATAAATCTGCAAAAACATAAAATAAGACTTGCTTCTATGAGAAAAATTAATCAGATTGTCGTCCACTGTTCCGCCACCCGCTGCGACCGCCCTTATACGGAAGCTGACTTAACCGCCGATCATCTGCAACGTGGCTTCAGTGAGGCCGGAATCATTATTATGTATGTCTGAACGGAGACATCAAAAGCCTTCGTCCTGTGATGAAACCGGGAGCGCATGTGAAAGAAAAGTGCCCGTGCTTTGAGGTGAAGAGGGAACGGTGGTAAGAAAAACAATGAGACTGTCTCCTTCAAAAAAACAGGAGACAGTCTCATTAATAAATATCCGCAGACTCTTATTCTGCTTTCTTCAAAGAACCTTCAATATACTGGAATTTACCCTTGCCAATCACTTCATATTGGATAGTCCAAGTTACTGTAGTTGAACCGTCGTAAACACCAAAGTAAATTGTATAAATAACTTCTACACCCGATACTACATTTGCATCTCCATATAAAGCCTCCAACGCAGGAACAAATGCTTCAGGTAAACGTTCAAACATCAGTTTCACCAAATCCTCATCTGACATTTTTTCATAAAGCGCCCCATTATTATGTTTGGTCTTCCAAGCAGATGGGCGGAAGTCAAAGTTATTTTGATAAGAAGAAGCCCCATAATAATATTCAGCATTAGTATACCCGGTCTGATAATAATCCTTACCGTGTTCTTTTCCTGAATAGTCTACAATAGCCTGATAGAAAGGAGTAGATACAGGGTCATTCTTTACGACAGAAAGTGTAATTGTAGTACTAGGATTAAAATTCCATTTACCTTCCGAACGAACAAACTGATCGGTAACTACTTCCACATTATCATTCTTCGTCCAAACTCCAGCGGTATAAATATACTCGGCTGCTTCTTGATTATTCGAATATGTATAAACAACCCCTACTTTCTGTTCTTCTTGCGCATAAGGATAGTTGGCTGTCAAGAATTGCGGCAAGTAATTATCCGGTTTGTTAGAAGAAGTAAACGTTTCAAAGCCCATTTCCTCATAGTCAGAAGGACTTACTACAATAGCATCTTCGTATGGAATCCACGTAGAGCCATTATAAGTATAGATGGTAGCCAATTCGTTAACACCGCCAGCAGTAGCACGCGTAGTCGTAGACAACTTAGCCACAGCGGCCTTACGAGCTACAGTTTGTACCTTGATATTATCAATCTGATAGGTAGTTGAACGAGATTCAGCACCATTACCTACATATCTGAATGCCACATGAATAACCTGTCCCGCAAATTCATTCAACGGAGCAGCGCCTGCATAACCAAATTTACCATAAGCATTGGTCGGTCCTTCCGGAAGAGCAAATTCCGCCGTCATATCTTTCCAAGTCGCCTTCGTAACATCATCTACATAATCAGTAGACACCAAAACAGAAAGACAATTGGCATTCCAATAACCAATGCAAACATCAAATAGCAATTCAGCTACCCCTTCTGTTTTTGCAGGTATTGTTATAGCCGGAGAAATATAATAGCTCTCTTGCTCTTCTGTTGATTTATTGGCAGAGTACTGTACATAGTGGTTATTACTGAAGTCTTTAGCAGTCCATGTAAAATCTCCTTGAATAATTTGCTCTTTCCAAGCATCTGTACCGTTTTCAAAATCTTCTTTGAATACAGAAGTAGCTTCTACACTTACGTTATCACCTAACTGAATATTGTCAATCTGGAAAGTGGTTGTCTTCTCCGCATTACCTACATATTTAAAAGCTATATAAACGGGATTCTCTTTATAAGCACTCATATCATAAATACCAGCCGGCGACATTGTCCCAAATTTTGCATTAGATGCATCAAATGCAAAATATGCAGTCAAATCAGTCCAAGTAGCAGAATTAACATCACTTCCATTAAAATCGTCTGATACCAATATTTGTAAAGTCGCACCATTAGGATAGCCTAAACATACATCAAACGCCAATTTGGGAGCAGCGGCAGAAGATAAATCCACTTTGGGCGAAATAAGCCATGCAACAACATCACCACCACCATTATAAGCAGAACACTCCGTATAACCACCATTATAATACTTATCTGTCCAGTACTTGGTACCTTTCTCCGCAATATTTTGCCAACCATCAATAGCAGTTTTTCCACCACCGACAGATATATGATCGAAAGTCTCATCAAGCTCTTTTGCTACTGTAGCACCACCACCCGTATTAGGCTCAGAAATAGAATAATTGTAAGCAACAACCTTAACATCTCCACTTTGAGCGGTAGGATAAGCTGTAGTCAATATCTTATTTGCAACTTTTGCCAGCGGTTTAGAAGGTGTGAAATATTTAGCATCAACATCACCCCATACGCTCACATAATTTGCATCTGACACTGTATAGGTTTCTGACGCAGCCAATTTAGCAAGGTATTCCGGTGCGTCAATCCCTTTGTTATAAGTAACCTTAACTGATGAACCGTCATCAGCACCTAGCCATTTTGCAGCCAAAAAAGTAGATAAATACTTAGAAGCCGGCAAAATATCAGAGAAACGCATACTAGTTTTCAATGCAGCCAACGCAGCCTTTTCTTCATCGCTACCAGGCAATGATTCATAAGCTTTGCCTGACGAGATAGTAGCATAATCAGCCTCTGTCAAAGCATACGTTTTCGTAAACACTTCTTTAGGCTGGCTCATCTCGTCCAGTCCTTCGAAATATTTTTCATTATAATCGCATCCTGATATCATCAGCGTAGCAGCTAACGCAGGAAATAAATATATTTTCTTCATATCTTTATAGACTGTTATATATTAAAAGTTAACTTTAAGTCTAACGTTGAACGTGCGTCCAAATCCGTAGAATATGCCATAAGCTGTTTTCCAGTCATGGTTTGCACCATCAAGAGCATCAGTAATATACTCCTGATCCAACACATTATAAATATTACCGGAAAGAGTAGCTTTCACATTACCGATATTGAAAGTATATCTTGCATCCAAGTCAAGAGTCCAAGCAGAGGGTACACGCCACGGAGTTTCATAAACCTTTGTTGCATTAGGTAAAATATCACTTGCACTAAAGGTCCAGTCAGCATACAGACGTCCAAAGAAGTTACAATTGGCACCCACCTTAAAGTCTTTGCTTACTTTCACATCAGCGCCCAAGGCAGCTGTTGTCTGCGCCGAATCACCAACTTTCGTCTTATCCAAAATCACAGTCATAGAAGCATGATCTTCCGCTTGAATACCAGATGCATGTACAATTCCCGTCTTACCACTCCATGATGCAACAGGTTGGCTAGTAGAATCATAAAAATAACCTTTAGCAGTACTATCCCAACGCCAATTACCGATAGAGAACATTCCAGTAATATCAAGCCAATGAAGTGGCTTAGCAACAAAGTCCAGCTCAATACCTTGATGAATAGCCGCTACGCCGCTCAGGTTCAGACTAACACGGTCAATAAATACCTTATTATCATCTACAACTTCAATTCCCTTTGACATTGTCTTATCCATCCATTTTGTATGGTAGACATTCAAGTTAGCCGTAAGGAACCTAGACCGGAAACCGTACCCCAACTCCGCAGAGAAAATTTTCTCATTTACTGCATCAGGATTAGTCGCATTACTGGTTGTAGAGTTTAAAAATGCACCTTGAGAGAAGAACGGAGCACGACTGATATAACCAATGTTTCCAAATACGTTGTGATTTTCTGTAATATTATAATTCAAACCACCCTTTATATTCCAACCGATAAAACTAACTTTCTTCGATTTTGCGTGTTCTGCATCATAATAGAAGCGATCATAACGCCAATATGTAGTATTAGATACAGCTCCTGAAGCAAATGCGCTCAGTTTATCTTGATTATATTCCAACTGACCAAATACCCCTTCTGACATTGTAAATCCATCGTAATCACGATATACAACATCACCTACTTTCAACTTCTGGTTAACAAAAGCATCTCCAGCGGCAGCTGCTTTGTTGTAAGCAGGAAGCACATTGGCACGAGAAGAAGAGTCAATATAGTACTCGCCACCATAAAGATCAACAAGCTCATTAGTATGCACACCTTTATAATAACGAAAATCAACACCACCATAAAAATCGAAATTTTCACCAAATTTAGTAGTGTAAGTAGAGAGCAAACCATACCAGTTATGGTAATTCTTACTCTTTGACATCGCCATAATAGAACCATTTTCACTGGTTTCGTTCAAATCATAAATCTCATCGTATGCAAATGTACCATCATCTTTACGGAAAGTGGTATTCAATGTCCCATAACTACTACCATACCAGTTATTACGGTCAGCTGAGGTCAAACCTTGACCGGCATACCCGTAACCACGACCGATAGAAGCATATAGAGCAGTACTCAAGCTTGACTTCTGGTTGATTTGCCATAAATGGTTTAAAGATAATTGTGGCTTGTTGTAAACGTTATGAGCAGAAACTTTACGTTGACCATTTCTTCCAAAACCATAAGAAGGATTGTATTTATAAGCCTTATCGCCATTCATATACTTATTAGCGACCGTTTGCCAACCTTCAATAGTCAAACCATCTTTAGAATTACGCTGATTGTGCCATTGAGGAGCAGCAAAAGCTGTAAAAGATAACTGGTGATTATCATTGAAACGCTTAGTTATATTCACAAACCAGTTGTAAGCTTCGAAGTCCGTACCTTGGATATAGCCATCACCCCATGTTTTTGCACCTAATAATGTCAATGCCCAGCCTTTATCACTCAAACCAGTAGAAACGGTAAATGCAATCTTATTGTAACCGTCATTTCCTATACCATAGGAAACACTCCCCCCTTTCTTAGCATCAGCAGATCTTGTAATAATGTTTAAGGAACCACCAACTGAAGGTGCAGAAACTTTCGATGCACCTAAACCACGCTGAGTCTGCATTGAACGGGTTACATCAGACAGACCTGCCCAGTTAGACCAATAAACACCGCCCCACTCCATATCATTCATAGGGACACCATTAATCATAACTGCGATATTCTCAGTCTTAAAACCACGCATATTCAACTTTGAGTCTCCATAACCACCACCTTGTTTAGTAGCATAAACGCCCGGAGTTGATTTCAAGATTTCGGGAAATTCTTGCGTTCCTAATTTTTCTTCGATATAAACAGGATCTACAGTAGAAACCGCTACCGGAGTTTTACGGGCAACCGCTACAGAAGAAGTAATTGTAACGTCAGCCAGCATCACAGCATCCGGCTCCATCTTGATAACCCCCAAATCAACAGAAGCACCCTTCTGTGTTATTTTCTTCTTGAGGTCTTTAAAACCTACATACTTGAACACCAATGTTCCACCTTGAGCAACACCTTGCTTAAAATAACCATCAATGTCAGTCACAGTTCCTTGTGAAGTGCCTTCTACCATAACAGCAGCGCCCACTAACGGTTCTCCTGTTTCTGAGTCAACAAGCTGACCTTTCACTGTAGTCTGGGCAAATGCCGCAGCACTGCATATAGACAGCACAGCCACCAACAGGAAATGAATTAGATGTTTTTTCATACTTCTGTTTTTTGTTAATTAAATGTGTTAATTACGAATGTTAATTAAGTATTAAATACTGTTTTAAGACGCAAATATAATTAATAAGATTTAGATTTGTATTACATTTCTGCTACAAAATTTTAGGGTATATAGGAGTTATTGAAACTTTTTATAACAAAAAAGCCCTACAAGTTTTTTGCAGGGCTTTCTATTTGTCATAAAAATATTAGTTATGCTATCAGATTCTTACTGTTATCAGTCATTCATCAGCTTTCTATAACGTACACGGGTAGGTTCTTCTTTCCCTAAACGTTTCTGTTTATTTTCCTCATATTCCGAATAAGAACCTTCGAAATAGAAGACATTGGAATCACCTTCGAATGCAAGTATATGAGTGCAAATACGGTCGAGGAACCAACGGTCGTGACTGATAATTACGGCACATCCTGCAAAGTCTTCAAGACCTTCTTCGAGTGCGCGAAGCGTATTCACGTCGATGTCATTGGTAGGTTCGTCCAGCAACAGCACGTTGCCCTCTTCTTTCAGAGCCATAGCAAGGTGCAGACGGTTACGTTCACCACCCGAAAGTACACCGCAAAGCTTCTCCTGATCTCCACCGGAGAAGTTGAAACGTGACAGATAGGCACGTGCATTGATATCACGTCCACCCATACGAATCAGTTCCGTACCACCGGAAATAACCTGGTACACGCTCTTGTTCGGGTCGATATCGCTGTGTTGCTGGTCGACATAAGCTACCTTTACGGTCTCTCCTACTTCAAACTCACCTTTATCTACTGTTTCCAGCCCCATGATCAACCGGAACAGCGTTGTTTTACCCGCACCGTTAGGCCCGATTACACCCACAATGCCGTTAGGCGGAAGCATGAAGTTGAGATCATCGAACAGAAGTTTGTCGCCATAAGCTTTTGCCACGTGTTTCGCTTCGATAACCTTATTTCCAAGACGCGGACCATTAGGGATAAAGATTTCAAGTTTCTCTTCTTTCTCCTTGATATCTTCATTCATCAATTTATCGTAAGAATTCAAACGTGCCTTACCTTTCGCCTGACGCGCTTTAGGAGCCATACGCACCCACTCCAACTCACGTTCCAATGTCTTGCGGCGCTTGCTGGCGGTTTTCTCTTCCATTTCCATGCGCTTGGTCTTCTGTTCCAACCAGCTGGAATAGTTACCTTTCCAGGGGATACCTTCGCCACGGTCGAGTTCAAGAATCCAGCCTGCCACATGGTCGAGGAAGTAACGGTCGTGGGTTACGGCAATCACCGTACCCTCGTATTGCTGCAAATGTTGTTCCAACCAATCGATGGATTCAGCGTCAAGGTGGTTGGTAGGTTCGTCCAGCAACAGCACATCGGGCTTCTGCAACAGCAAGCGGCAAAGTGCCACACGGCGACGCTCACCTCCCGAAAGATGGTCTACAGTTGCGTCTTCGGGCGGACAACGAAGGGCATCCATAGCGCGTTCCAGTTTACTGTCGAGATTCCAGGCATCAGTTGCATCGATGATATCCTGAAGTTCTCCCTGACGGACAAAAAGCTTATCCATCTTGTCGGCATCCTCGTAATACTCCGGCAGGCCGAATTTCTGGTTAATCTCTTCGTACTCAGCGAGTGCATCCACAATGGGTTGTACACCTTCCATCACAATTTCTTTTACGGTTTTCGTAGGATCCAAGTAAGGTTCCTGAGCCAGATAGCCCACTGAGTAACCCGGTGAAAACACCACTTCGCCCTGATAAGACTTGTCCAACCCGGCGATAATCTTCAGCAAGGTAGATTTACCGGAGCCATTCAGACCGATGATGCCAATCTTTGCACCATAAAAGAACGAAAGGTAGATGTTCTTCAGCACCTGCTTATTGTTCTGCTGAATGGTCTTGTTCAGCCCTACCATAGAAAAGATAATCTTTTTATCGTCAACTGTTGCCATAAAGTTTTTAAGTGTATTATATTAATAATGTATATGCTATTCCCATTCGATGAATATTGGGCAAAGATAACAAAAAAAGAGATATTCTTTTGCATTTTCAAAAATTGTCTCTATCTTTGCGCCCGCTTAACAGCAATAAAGGATTGATTCAGTAGCTCAGCAGGTAGAGCACAACACTTTTAATGTTGGGGTCCTGGGTTCGAGCCCCAGCTGGATCACAGAAATCAAAAAAGCCTCTGCAAGTCAGAGGCTTTTTTCTTTTTGACAACAATTTCAATCTCCACGAAAATAACAGATGCCTTTAATTTAATCCATATCCAACCAAGGAAATCATTTCGACTGGTAAAACTCGAATTTTGCCATCCTTACCAAGCCTATTGCACCTTCGAAATAAAATCAGTCGTGTTGTCGGCAAAAAGTTAAATAAAGACAATCACTTACCTTTTCCAAAAGATTTCGTACATTTGCAGCGTCTGACATTAGTGTCAGACTGATATATCTGATTTTATTATTTATATACCCAATCAGCAGAATTCTATTATGGATATTTACAAAGTCGGCCTGGATATCGGCTCTACTACCGCTAAAATAATAGTGCTGGATAAGAGTGAGAGAAATGTCCTTTTCTACAAATATGAAAGGCATCAGGCAAAAGTTCAGGAATGCCTACTGGCATTTTTCCACCAGCTGAAAGAACAGATGGGCGATGTTACTTTATCAATCAATATCACCGGTTCAGTAGGCATGGGAATCGCAGAGAAATACTCTCTGCCTTTCGTGCAGGAAGTGGTAGCGGCAGCCCAATATATTCGGCGGAATCATCCCGGAATATCTTCCATGATCGACATCGGAGGAGAAGATGCCAAAGTCGTCTTCTTCCAGAATAATCAAGCCACCGATTTACGGATGAACGGAAACTGCGCCGGAGGAACAGGGGCATTTATCGATCAGATGGCCATATTATTGGGAGTATCGATGGATGAACTGAACGGACTGGCTCTCCGGGCAACACGAGTGCATCCGATAGCTTCCCGATGTGGTGTATTCTGTAAGACGGATATTCAGAATCTGATAGCCAAGAATATACCGAAAGAAGATATCGCGGCTTCCATTTTCCATGCTGTAACGGTGCAAACCATCGTTACACTTGCGCATGGATGTGATATTGTTGCTCCGATATTACTTTGTGGAGGGCCGTTGACATTCATTCCGGCACTCAGGAAATCATTCGCCAACTATTTGCAGTTATCAGAGGAGAACGACTTTCTGCTGCCGGAGAAAAGTAATCTTATTCCAGCCTGGGGAGCAGCACTGGCAGAGAACTCCCGGAAAATGAAGATAACTGAGTTAATCGGACTTCTGGAAAATCTATCAGAAAAGGCATACCGGCCACAAAATAGCCTTCCACCTTTTTTCAAGGATGAAACGGAATATCTGCAATGGAAGGACAGGTTGGCACAATATGATGTGCAGCGGACGGAATTAACATCCGGAATACAACAGGCTACCATAGGAATAGATTCCGGCTCTACCACCACCAAAATAGTAGTGCTTGATGAAAATAACCGTATCCTGTACTCCTACTATCACGACAACAAAGGAAATCCGATAAAAGCCGTGGAAGAAGGATTGCAGAAACTGCATAAAGAATGTCAGGAAAAAGGGACGATCCTGCAAATCAAAGGAGGATGCTCCACCGGATACGGAGAGGATCTGATAAAAGCTGCCTTCCAGATGGATGCCGGTATCATTGAAACCATAGCCCATTACATGGCTGCCAAACATATAAATAAGGATGTATCTTTCATCCTGGACATCGGCGGACAGGATATGAAAGCCATTTTCACAAATGGCGGAATTATCAACCGGATTGAAATAAACGAGGCTTGCTCATCCGGATCCGGTTCTTTTATCAGCACCTTTGCACAGTCACTGGACTACAAAGTGGAGGACTTCGCCAAAGCGGCTTGTTTCTCAAAAGCTCCGTGTGATCTGGGAACACGCTGCACCGTTTTCATGAATTCCAAAGTGAAACAAGTGCTCCGTGAAGGGGCATCCGTGGCGGATATAGCGGCCGGTCTTTCTTACTCTGTTGTAAAGAACTGCCTGTACAAAGTGCTTCAACTTAAAAAGCCGGATGAACTTGGAAAACATATCGTGGTGCAAGGTGGAACCATGCGCAATGATGCCATCGTACGAGGTCTGGAGAAGCTGACAGGAAAAGAAGTATTCCGTAGCGATTGTCCCGAATTAATGGGTGCTCTGGGCTGTGCACTTTATGCAAAGCAACTTAAGACGGCCAAAGTTACAAATCTGGAAGATATGATGCATCAGGCCCAATTCACTTCCCGACAGGTTCAGTGCAACGGATGTGAAAACCAATGTGCCATCACCCGGTACACCTTCGGCAGTGGAGAACATTATTTCTCCGGTAATAAATGCGAAAAGGTGTTTACCAATAAAGGGAATGTTTCGGAGAAAGGCGTAAATGCTTATGAAAAGAAAATCGAACTTCTGTTTGACCGGCAAGTAAATATAGCCGCTCCACTACTGACCATAGGTATTCCCCGCTGCCTGAATATGTATGAAGAATATCCCTTCTGGCATTCTTTGTTCACAGAGTGTGGCATCCGGGTATGCCTGTCGGATGCTTCGACATTCAATAAATATGAGAAGGCGGCCAATATGGTAATGTCCGACAATATCTGTTTCCCTGCAAAACTGGTGCACAGCCATATCCAAAACCTTATCGAATACAAAGTAGATCGGATATTTATGCCGTTTGTCATATTCGAAGAAATCGATAAGCAACAACAGAACAGTTACAACTGCCCCATTGTGTCCGGATATTCACAGGTTATCAAGAATGTCCAGACAGATAACTTACCGATTGACCATCCGGCCATCACTTTCAAGGATACAGGATTACTGTATAAGCAATGCCGTGACTACCTGAGCACACTGGGCGTACAAGAGCAGGTAGTAAAGAAAGCATTCGACCATGCACTGAAAGCACAAGACGCTTTTGAAAAAGAGCTTATCGCCTATAACCGGCAAATAGTTGAAGAAGGAAATAAAAAGCAGAAGCTGATTATTCTCCTTGCCGGACGTCCATATCATTCGGACCCATTGGTACAACATAAGATTTCGAATATGATCAGCGCTATGGGCGTTTATGTCATTACAGATGATATCGTCCGTCATCAGGATATTCCACTGAAAGAGGTAAATTTTCTGGCTCAATGGGCATTTACCAACCGTATTTTGAAATCAGCCAAATGGGCAGCGCAGCAGGGAAATCACGTGCAATATATGCAGCTGACTTCTTTCGGATGTGGACCGGATGCCTTTCTGATAGACGAAATACGCACTTTACTGAAGCAGTACAATAAAAATCTTACTTTATTGAAGATAGACGACGTTAGTAACACCGGTTCCATCAAACTGCGTGTACGTTCGCTGGTAGAGAGTCTGCACATCAGTTTGCAACAAGCTGAAGAGAGACAGGTACAGAAACCTTTATCCCTCCCTCTTTTCACCAAAAAGGACAGAAAGAAGAAGATTATCGCCCCATTCTTCACCCCTTTTATATCACCACTTATTCCTTCCATTTTTAAAGTGGCAGGATATGAAATGGAGACTCTGCCCATAAGCGATGAATGTTCGTGCGACTGGGGTTTGAAGTATTCCAACAATGAAGTTTGCTATCCGGCTACACTGATTGTGGGTGACATCGTGAAAGCTTTTAAGGAAGGACGATATGACCCGGACAACACTTGTGTAGCCATTACGCAGACGGGAGGGCAATGCCGTGCCAGCAACTACATCTCTTTAATAAAAAAAGCATTGATAGAAAACGGATACACTCATACTCCCATTCTGTCAATTGCATTCGGTAGCGGAATAGATAATCAGCAACCGGGCTTCAAAGTAAATTGGCTGAAAGTATTGCCAATAGCGCTTGCCGCTGTTCTATACAGCGACTGCATAGCTAAATTCTATTACGCCGCCGTTGTCCGTGAGAAAAAGCCGGGACAGGCAGCTAAATTAAAAGATATGTACCTGGAAGCGGCAAAGCCTCTTATCCTGAAAAACAGACCGGAAGATTTGCTCAGTTACTTATCTCTGGCAGTTGACGAATTCAATCAGATCTGTCAGCAAAAATCATGTCCCAAGGTGGGTGTGGTAGGAGAAATCTTTCTAAAGTTCAATCCTTTTGCACAAAAAGATATCACTACATGGCTCATAGACAGAGGTATAGAGGTGATTCCTCCATTGATGACAGACTTTTTCATGCAAAGCTTCGTCAATATGAAAGTAAACCAGGATAGTCATATAAAAAAGAAATATATTCCTGATTTCGCTATCGACTGGCTTTATGGAAAAGTTCAGAAACAAATTGATAAAATCAACAAGATAGGAAAAGCCTTCCTGCACTTTCAACCCTTCGAAAATATTTACGAGAAAGCGGAAAAAGCCAAGCAGGTTATATCGCTGAACACGCAGTTCGGTGAAGGCTGGCTGATTGCCGGAGAGATGTCGTCTTTTGCCAGTCAGGGTATTAATCATGTCATCAGTTTGCAACCATTCGGGTGTATAGCTAACCATATTGTGGAAAAGGGAATAGAAAAACGTATAAAGTCTGTCTACCCTCAGATAAATATATTATCTTTAGATTTTGACAGTAGCGTCAGCGATGTGAATATCACCAATCGCCTGTTACTTTTTGTTGATAACATAAAATAAATAAGACCATGGGAGCTACAGAAAACAATGAGTTGGAATATCAAATAATTGAAACAGCGAAACAGCTTTTTATAGAAAAAGGCTTCGTTGAAACCAGCATGAGTGATATTGCCGCAAAAGTAGGAATAAACCGTCCTACCCTACACTACTATTTCAGGACAAAAGACAGAATGTTTCAAGCTGTATTCGGTTCGATAGTGATGTCGCTATTACCGAAAGTACAGGAAATAATACAGCAGGAACTGCCGTTCATAGATCGCGTAAGTCTTATATTGGATAAGTATATAACACTCTTCACCGAAAACCCTGACATGCCAAAGTTTATATGCGGGGAAATACAGCGCGATGTCAACCACCTGCTTGATGCAGCTAAGGAAATGCAGTTTGAAGAAACGTTCCTGATTATAAAGGAACGACTGCTCATGGAAATGGAAGCAGGCAGACTAAAGAAAGTACCCATACATACAATATTCATAACTTTCTATGGTTTGCTTACTTTTCCTTTGATTACAAAAAATTTGATCACCAGCATATTCCTGAAAGATACTACCGATTTTTCGGTTTTTATGCTGGAGTGGAAGCAATATATTCTTTTTCACTTGATGAATTTGCTGGGTATTGAGAAGGAAAATTGATTGTTACTCATATACATAACCGATAAAAAAGTATAGTATGAAAACGATTCGAATTATTTTCTCCTTATTGCTGATAACTGCAATGAGTATGCCTACTCTTTCGGCACAAACTAAGAAAGAGAAAAAAGAACTGAAGAAGCAGGCCGTTGAAAAACTGGTCACATCCGGGAAGTATAAAATAAATGTAAACAGAGCTCTTCCTGCACGAGGACGGTCTGTTACACTAACTTCACCGTACTCTGTGGAAATAAGAAATGATTCCGTTATATCTTATCTGCCTTACTATGGACGTGCTTACTCTATTCCTTATGGCGGTGGAGAAGGGCTAAACTTCAAAGCTCCACTCACCGACTATAAGTTGGAGTGGGACAAGAAGGAAACAGCCAAGATAAAGTTCTCTGCACGAAGTGAGGAGGATAAGTTCGATTTCAGTATAGACGTTTTCAGTAACGGATCATCTTCGATATTCGTGAATATGCAGAACCGTCAGTCCATCAGTTTCCAGGGAGAACTGGATATGCCGGAAGAAATCAACCAATGATTACCTTTGTACATGATATCTTTTTAAATTTATGTATAAAGAATACCAACCCTGCGCACTACTCTCTCCCTATATAGACAAGTATTGGGAATTCAAAGGGAATCCGGAGTACGGAATGCGTATCAACATACTTCCTGATGGATGTACAGACTTTATCTTCACCCTTGGGGAAGCAACACAAGCGGTGAATAGCAGTCTGACCATGAAGCCTTATCGTGCTTATTTTATAGGTCCGATGAATAGCTATTCGGAATTGGTAGCGTATGCGGAAACGGTTCACATGTTAGGGGTTCGCTTCCTACCTTGCGGACTATCCCGTTTTATCCGTCTGCCACTGCACGAACTGACTAACCTGAGAATCAGTGCAGACGAGGTAACCTGCTTTTTCGATACTTCTTTTGCAGAAAGGCTATGCGAAGAAGACTGTTTAGAAAATAGGGTAAAGATCATAGAAGAATTATTTATCAAATCTCTTTATAAACACGACTTGCCGACAGATCCGCAGATTGTATTTGCAATAAAACAGATTAACCGGCATCAGGGAAAACTGCCCGTGCAGTCATTGATGGAGGATATTTGTCTGTGCCAGCGACAATTTGAACGCAAATTCAAGATGAACACAGGTTATACCCCGAAAATATACAGCAGAATCATGAAATTCAAGAACGCGGTGGATTTATTAAGGGGCACTACCAGTGACAATCTGCTCTCTACTGCTATCCATGCAGGCTATTATGACGTGCCGCACCTCTCAAGAGAAATTAAAAGGTTATCCGGCAATACTCCCTACTCTTTCCTTTCTATTCCTCTGACAGAAGAAGATGTCACACTGACTTACGTAGAAGCATAAATGTCGTTTTTGTACAATGCAGGAATATCTCCGACTACTTATATTTGCACCATTCAATTAAAAAACAAATTCTGCATTATGGAAACAATGAGAGAAAAAGCCGCACAAATGTTGCGCGAAAGTGAAGTAGTCGTTCTGACCTCAGTAAATAAAGAAGGATATCCACGCCCCGTACCTATGAGTATGGTTAAGTCCGAAGACATTTCAACAGTATGGATGTCAACCGGAAGCGACTCCATGAAGACCGAGGATTTTCGCAAGAATCCGAAAGGCGGACTATGCTTCTATGCACAGGGAAACAGTGTTTGCATGACAGGTGATGTGGAAGTAATCACAGACCAAAATGTAAAACAAGAGCTTTGGCAAGACTGGTTCATCAATCATTTTCCCGGCGGACCGACCGATCCCAACTATGTAATACTGAAATTTACAGCAAACCACGCCACTTACTGGATTGACGGAAAGTTCATCCACAAGAAAGTTTAATGGAGTCCTGTCGAAGGAATTCAACTCAATAGACAGAAAAGCAACCGGCAGCGTGGTTATTAACAAATAATCCGTAAATTTGCAGCCCGAAATTTAGAGACTGTAAAGAATGCAAGGAACAAAGAATCTGACTAAAGGTCCCATTAACCGCCAACTATTCAATCTGGCGATGCCCATTATGGCTACCTCGTTCATCCAGATGGCATACAGCCTGACGGACATGGCATGGGTAGGCCGTATAGGTAGTGAAGCTGTTGCCGCCGTTGGTGCAGTGGGAATATTGACGTGGATGTCCGGCTCCATAGCCTTGCTAAATAAAGTAGGTTCGGAAGTCAGCGTAGGACAATCCATAGGTGCGCGCAACGAACAGGATGCCCGGCAGTTTGCTTCGCACAATATCAGTATTGCCTTGCTCATCTCCATCTGCTGGGCTGCTTTGCTATTCTTGTTTGCCAATCCCATCCTACGTATATTCGAGCTGAAAGAGCATATCACGGAAAATGCCGTGACTTACTTGCGTATTGTCTCAACAGGACTACCGTTCGTGTTTCTGTCCGCAGCCTTCACCGGAATATACAATGCGGCAGGACGAAGTAAAACACCCTTCTATATCAGCGGCACAGGATTGATTATGAATATCATACTTGATCCGCTTTTCATCTTCGGTTTCGGCTGGGGAACGGTAGGTGCAGCACTTGCCACATGGCTGGCCGAGGCTACGGTATTCGGTATATTCATCTATAAGCTACGCTATAAGGACGATCTGTTAGGTGGATTTCCCTTCCTGACACGTCTCAAAAAGAAATATACCCGGCGTATATTCAAGTTGGGACTTCCGGTTGCCACACTGAATACTTTGTTCGCTTTTGTCAATATGTTCCTTTCACGTACAGCTTCGGAACAAGGTGGACACATTGGTCTTATGGCCTTTACCACCGGAGGACAAATAGAAGCCATCACCTGGAATACTTCACAAGGCTTCTCTACCGGACTAAGCACTTTCATTGCACAAAACTATGCCGCCGGAGAGAAGTCGAGGGTAAAGAAAGCCTGGTACACTACATTATGGATGACGTCCATATTCGGCACACTATGTTCGCTGCTGTTTATCTTTTTCGGAAGCGAGGTATTCTCTATCTTCGTACCCGAACCGGAAGCATTTCGCGTAGGTGGTGACTTCCTGCGCATAGACGGTTATTCACAACTCTTCATGATGCTGGAAATCACCATGCAAGGGGTCTTCTACGGATTAGGAAGAACGATTCCTCCTGCCATCATCAGTATATCATGCAACTATATGCGTATTCCCGTAGCACTGTTCCTGGTACACATGGGAATGGGCGTAGACGCCATATGGTGGGCTGTAAGTGCAACAACTATTGCCAAAGGAATTATCCTTACCGCGTGGTTTATATTGATAAAGAGAAAAATACTCTAAAAATGCAGAACAAAAGACCTAAACATAATTACAATAGAATTGTTATATAACTAACTTTGCATTACAAACATAGTAACATTTTAAAAGAATAAAGTATGAAAAAGATTAAGATTAGTGTACTGCTATTGAGCGGTGCCATATTATTAGGAAGTTGCAGCACAATGAATAACACTGCCAAAGGTGGTGTGATAGGTGGTGGATCGGGCGCTGCTGCCGGTGCCATTATCGGTGGATTGATCGGTAAAGGTAAGGGTGCGGCTATTGGTGCAGCAGTAGGTGCAGCAGTAGGTACGGGTGCAGGTGTTGCCATCGGTCATAAGATGGATAAGAAGGCTGCCGAAGCTGCCAAGATTGAAGGCGCACAGGTAGAGAAAGTAACAGATACCAATGGCCTTGCCGCTGTAAAGGTTACTTTTGAATCAGGTATCCTGTTTGGCTTCAATTCATCTACATTGAGCAATACTTCCAAGTCTTCTCTGCGCGAACTGGCCCAGATATTGAAAGAAGACCCTACAACAGATATTGCAATCGTAGGCCATACGGATAAAGTAGGTACATATGAAGCTAACATGAAGGTTTCAAAAGACCGTGCATATACCGTAGAGAATTATCTGCAAGATTGCGGTGTGTCTCCTTCACAGTTCAAGAAGGTGGAAGGCGTAGGCTACAATCAGTATGACGACAGCATGTCAGCCAGCCAGAATCGCCGCGTAGATATTTATATGTACGCCAGCGAGCAGATGATTAAGAATGCAGAAGCAGGCAAGTAAGTTACGAGCTACAAAAGGCTACGAGCTACAGGTTATTGCGCTATCAGTCCGAAAGGCACTTGTAGCTTGTAACTTGTAACTCGTAGCTTTTTAACATTAAAAACCACGACAATGAGTATAAAGAAAGTCTTGCGGATAGTCCGCAACCTGATACTCTTTTTCTTTATTTCCACTATTCTGGCAGTGGTGCTGTATCGCTTTATCCCTGTTTACACCACTCCCCTCATGGTAATCCGCAGTACCCAGCAACTCTTCAAAGGCGAAAAGCCGGTATGGCATCATACTTGGGTTTCTTTCGATAAGATCTCCCCTCACTTACCGATGGCAGTTATCGCTTCGGAAGATAATCGCTTTGCCACCCACAACGGCTTCGATTTCGAAGAGATAAAAAAAGCCATGAAAGAGAATGAAACCCGCAAACGGAAACGGGGTGCCAGTACTATTAGCCAACAGACCGCAAAGAATGTATTCCTTTGGCCGCAATCCTCATGGGTACGAAAGGGATTCGAAGTTTATTTCACCTGGTTGATAGAGCTATGCTGGTCGAAAGAACGGATTATGGAAGTCTATCTCAACTCCATCGAAATGGGACAAGGTATTTATGGAGCAGAAGCTGCCGCCAAATATAAGTTCCATACCACTGCCGCCAAACTGACTGCAGGACAATGTGCATTGATAGCGGCAACACTCCCCAATCCGATACGTTTTGATTCAGCGCATCCGTCAGCTTACATTCTGCGGAGACAGTCGCAAATCCTTAGATTGATGAAATTGGTTCCCAAATTCCCTCCGGTAGAAAAGAAAGAAGTCAAGAAGCAGAAGGCTGAGAAGAGGAAAAAGAAATAATCTGTGTATATTTGTATGCTTAATATGGTAAGGAATGAAAAAAATCTTGTCGCTATTCATGATTTGTATCATCTGTTGCGGGGTGCATGCCCAGCGTACGGAGGTTTATAATCAGCATATACATACGGTGCAGGTCATTGCCAACAATGATTATATGTCGCCTGCCGTCATCCGGCTGGGAGAGAATGAAACTGTAGAAATATCTTTCGACCACCTTACTCACGATTACCACCGCTACCAGTACATCCTCACGCACTGCAATGCGGACTGGACACCTTCGGATCTTTCCGAAACAGAATACTTGGATGGTTTCAATGACAATCCGATAGAAGATTATGATATTTCCGTCAATACTACCCTACCCTACACGCATTACCGTCTGACACTTCCTAACGACCAGGTACAACTGAAACTTTCGGGTAACTACCGTCTGACGGTTTATGACGATGCGGATGGAAAGGATAAGCCGGCTTTCACTACCTGTTTCCGGATATTGCAAAAGGAGGTGAACGTATCGGCACAAGTCAGCAGTGACACTGAGATAGACCGGAATAAGACGCACCAGCAGGTGAGTTTTAGCATTCAGTATAAAGGATATCCTATCCGCAATCCGCAGAATGAAGTCAAAGTACACGTTTTACAGGATAATCGTACGGATAACTGGGTAACAAATCTGCATCCTTCCTATATTGGTCCCGATCAGCTACGTTACGAACATAACCGGGCCTTGATATTTTCTGCGGGAAACGAATACCGGCGTTTTGAAATGGTGAGTACCCGCTATGCTTCGCAAGGTGTGGAGAGTATTCGTTATCATGCTCCTTACTATCATGTCACACTCCGCCCGGACGAGCCTCGCTTACTAAACTACAGTTACGATCAGGATCAGAACGGACGCTTCGTAATACGATATGACGAGGCAGTAGATAATGCTACGGAAGCAGATTACTTCTTCGTTCATTTCTCTCTGCTATGGGAGAACCCGCTAACTGAAGGGAACTTCTATCTGCAAGGAGCTTTTACTTATGATAATTTTAATGAAGAGAGTCTGTTGAAGTATAATGCAGAAACGCATGCTTATGAATGCACGCAATTGCTGAAACAGGGAGCGTATAATTATCAATACTTATATGTGGCTCCCGGTACCACCGCAGGAAGTACCGCACAGGCAGAGGGGAATTTCTATGAGACAGAGAATGAATATCTGATCCTTGTTTACCACCGGGCCTTCGGAGAAAGATACGACAGGCTGATCGGGATGCAACAGGTGAAATAGTTACGAGCTACAAGCTACGAGTGTTTTTCAGCGTAACAGTGCAGCTACTCGTAGCTTGTAGCTCGTAACTCGTAACTATCTAATATGCGTGTCCTCCATCTTTCATTTCCTTTTCACTAATCTTATGTATATCAATACTTCTCCAAGCATAGAAGATATACGCAAGAACAAACGGAACCAGGAAGGAAACATAGAACATTACCCTCAGCGTAAACTGGCTGGAGCAACTGTTTGCCAACGTCAGTGAACTCTGTAAATCATTGGTAGAAGGATAATAAGCCGTATTATTATATCCTGCAACCAGCAACAATGAAAGTACCGCCAGCACCGTACCTACGCCCGTAAACCAGATACCTTTATCAAACTTTGTCTTCAACAAACTCTTTCCTATACCGAACAGCACCAGCACCACTCCTATCAGAAACAGCACCAATACCAGCGGCATTTCGATAAAGTTCGTCAGATACTTATACGGTTCCATAAAGACTTCACCCGTCTCCGGATTCACCGCATATCCATCTGCCAACAGCGTGCGGATAACAAACGACAGGAAGAACACCAGGAACAGCACGGAATTACCTATCAACGAACGCCGGCTACGCGCCACCAGATCCTTATCATCAATATTATTAATAAAGTAAAGAGCTCCCAGAATACGAGCCAGGAAGAACACTGCCAACCCAAGCACTACATTCCATGGATTAGTCAACGCATCCAGACCATGCCAGCCATTTGCCCAATGACTGATAACCGGCATCACCGTATTCGTCATATTCCCCTTATCGATATAAAACTCCGAACCGGTGAAAAACGTAGCCACCGCACCGCCCAGCAGCACCGGACCTACTACTCCATTAATCACCAGGAATGTACGGTATGTATTCTTTCCCAGCAGATTTCCCGCCTTGCTCTGGAACTCATAGCTGACAGCCTGCAACACAAAGCTGAACAGAATAATCATCCAAAGCCAGTACGCACCACCAAAACTTGTACTATAAAACAATGGGAAAGATGCAAAGAACGCACCACCAAACGTTACCAGCGTAGTGAACGTAAACTCCCACTTCCGCCCGGTAGAGTTAATCATCATTTTCCTGTGCTCTTCCGTCTTGCCCAGGCAGAAAATAAGCGAATTACCACCCTGCACAAACAGCAGGAATACAAGAAGGGCTCCCAGCAATGATACCACGAACCACCAATATTGTTGTAGAAAAACGTAGGTCATAAGATTTACGATTTATAATTTATGATTTATAATTTATGGGGGATGATTTATGATTTATAGAGAATAGAATATGATTTATACCACGCCATAATTCCGCATGGCATAAATCTTAAATCATAAATCTTATAAATCTTCTCCTTCCGGTCCTTTCTTTATCGCTTTCAGCAAGATACCGATTTCGGCTATCAGCATGACGGTAAACAATACCAGGAAGATGAAGAATGTTGTCTGCACGGAGCCGACATCCAACTTTGAGATAGCTGCATTTACAGGCAGCATATCCTGTATGGCCCATGGCTGACGCCCACATTCGGCAACCACCCATCCGGCTTGTCCGGCCAGATAGCCCAATGGAATAGTCAGCAGAGCTACCCAGTGCATCCATTTCATTTTTGACAAATCCCGCTTGTATGCCAGGAACAATACAACTATAAAGAATAGTATAAAGTATCCGCCCAACATCACCATCACACGAAATGCATAGAATGTCAGTGGCACATTAGGAACCAGGTCATTTACATCCTTAATATATCCATAACCAAAATAAGCTACATTTTCCTTCAACACCTTGGCAGCTTCCACAGCTTCGGCATCGTTATCCGCAGCCTGTGCGGCACGATAAGCTGCCAGCGCACCAATCGCTGTTTTCCCGCGTTCTATCTTCTCCTCGGCAGAAAGTGCCTGCGTTCCGTCTTTCAACTGATAACCACCCTCAATAAGGTCCGTGATACCGGGCACGAATCCATCCAACTTCCTTTCCGCCAGCAATGAAAGCATCTTTGGTATCTCTATTCTGAACAGGAAAGGATCCTGTCCGTCATTATAAGTCTTTTTTTCAGGATTCAGCATACCGATGGCAACCAATCCGGCCCCCTGCTGCCCCTCATAATATCCTTCCATGGCAGCCAGCTTCATCGGCTGCGTCTGTGCCACCTGATAGCCCGAACCATCTCCCGTCCATGCAGAGAGCAGGGCCGAAACCAAACCTACCCAGGCAGCTATCTTTATGCTGGACAATGCGAACTTCTTATTCCGCTTCTTCAGCAGAAACCAGCACGCCACACCTACCACAAACACGGCACCCAGCACCCAGCCGGACAACACCGTATGGAAAAACTTATTCACCGCCGTAGGCGACAAAGCCACTGCCCAAAAGTCCACCATCTCATTTCTCACTGTATCCGGATTGAACTCCATCCCCACCGGATTTTGCATCCATGCATTTGCCACAAGTATCCACCAGGCCGAAATCGTAGCACCAAGTCCCGTCAGCCAGGTAGATGCCAGGTGGAACTTCTTGCTCACCTTGTCCCAGCCAAAGAACATGACTGCGATGAAAGTAGCCTCCATAAAGAAGGCCAGAATGCCTTCGATAGCAAGCGGCGCCCCGAAGATATCGCCCACAAACCAGCTGTAATTGCTCCAGTTGGTTCCGAACTCAAACTCCAGAATCAGTCCCGTCGCCACGCCTATGGCAAAGTTGATACCGAATAGTTTCATCCAAAACTTGGCGGTGCGTTTCCAAAACTCATCACCCGTACGATAATACATAGTCTCCATGATACCCATGATGACTGCCAGCCCTAGCGTGAGCGGCACAAAAATCCAATGATAAATAGCGGTCAGTGCAAATTGTGCCCTCGACCAGTCAATCAGAGAAGTGTCGATGTGTTCAAGCATAAGAAATCGAGTTATAGTTATTAATTGTTAGTTGCTTTACTCAGAAGTTAAAGGAGTTATTGCTTTACTCAAGGCGGATCACCAATAGCACGATGGATGAGTTCCCTGCCCACATACTCTTCTTTATCTCCGCCTACGGCCGGCGTATTCAGATAATTGGGAAAGAAGAAAAGGCGCAATATGAAGAACATGATGAAGAGTTTCACCAGAATAATGAACCATAAAGTTCTCCCAAGTGTCATACCTCGGAAACCATCGACGTAAAAACGCCAGATTTTCAGGACTGTATTCTTCATAATAGAAAATTTATAATCATTACAAATATAAAACTTTTATATATTAAATAACAAATAAAAGGGCAAAAAGTTAGTCATCGACACAAAAAAGCATTCCGACGACGAAAAATTCAGAACTGTCTATCTCTTTTGCGGGGCATTTTCCGACACCGTATCTTCGCAAGCGTTAAACAATATAGCATAACGAAGATATGAGAAACGTAAGAAGATTGACAGTGATAACACTCTGCGTAGCAAGCGCCTGTGTCGGCAGCACGACACTGCGGGCACAGGACGCCGCTCCCATTGCATCGCAAGAGTTAACGGCATCCGATGCCGCTCCCAAAGCTGACACTGCACTTCCCGCTCAGTGGGATTTGCAGACTTGCATCGACTATGCCTTGCAACACAACATCACCCTGAAGCGTAACCGTATCAGTGCGGAAAGCGCAGAAGTAGATGTAAAAACGGCCAAGGCTGCTCTTTTTCCCAGCCTCTCGGCAAGTATCAGCCAGCGCATTGTGAACCGCCCGAACAGTGAAAGCGGTACCATCATCAGTGGTGACAACATCACCAGCAGTAGCAGTAAAACCTCGTACAACGGCAGTTATGGCATTGATGCCAACTGGACCCTTTACAACGGCAGCAAACGTCTGAACACCATCAAGCAACAGCAACTGAACAATCGCATCGCCGAACTCAACGTTGCCGAGAGTGAAAATTCCATCGAAGAAAGCATTGCACAGATATACGTGCAGATACTCTATGCTGCCGAAGCTGTGAAAGTGAACGAAAATACACTTGCCGTCAGCCAGGCCGAACGTGACCGCGGACAGCAATTGTTGGAAGCCGGAAGCATCGCCAAGAGCGACCTTGCGCAACTGGATGCACAGGTCAGCACAGATAAATATCAGTTAGTGACGGCACAAGCCACCCTTCAGGACTACAAACTACAACTGAAACAACTACTTGAACTGGATGGTGAAAAGGAAATGAACCTCTATCTGCCCTCCCTGGGAGATGAGAATGTATTGATACCCCTACCCAGCAAGACGGATGTGTATCAAGCCGCCCTTACTTTCCGCCCGGAAATAGAGTCGGGCAAACTGAATGTTAAGGCATCCGACCTTGACATCAGCATCGCTAAAGCGGGATATATTCCGACATTAAGCCTCAGCGCAGGTATCGGTACAACGAATGCCAATGGCAATGATTTTTCCTTCTCCGAACAGGTAAAGAATAATTGGAACAACTCACTGGGACTGACCGTAAGCATCCCCATCTTCACCAACCGTCAGACCAAGAGTGCCGTGCAAAAGGCCCGTCTGCAAAAGCAGACCAGTGAACTGGACTTGCAGGATCAGCAGAAAACTTTATACAAGACCATAGAAAGCCTCTGGCTGGATGCCAACAGTGCACAGCAGCAATATGTTGCCGCTGCCGAGAAACTGCGCAGTACGCAGACCAGTTACGATCTGATTCAGGAACAATTCAACCTGGGCATGAAGAATACCGTGGAACTGCTGACTGAGAAGAATAATCTGCTCAACGCACAGCAGGAAACACTGCAAGCCAAGTACATGGCAATACTAAATGCACAGTTGCTCCGCTTCTACCAGGGTGAAGGTATACAGTTATAACCGCATGACGTAAACAAGCCTGTATGTCAGCATAATTCAGATATATAATATATCATTCAACGAGATAAGAAATAAACGAGATAAGAAATATAAGGTATGAGTAAAAAGAAAATTATCAGCTTAGCGGTCGGAGTCATTATTGTAGCCGGCATAGCTATTTGGGCATTTGGCGGACAAGCCAAAAAGCGGAAAGTGGTATATGAGACGGCCACCGTAGACCGCGCCAACATTTCCAATTCCGTGACGGCCACAGGCACTATCGAACCGGTGACCGAAGTGGAAGTAGGTACACAGGTCAGCGGTATCATCGATAGATTGTACGCAGACTATAACTCAGTAGTAACCAAGGGGCAGCTCATTGCCGAAATGGACAAAGTAACCCTGCAAAGCGAATTAGCATCGCAAAAGGCTACTTACGACGGTGCCAAAGCCGAATATGAATATCAACAGAAAAATTACGAGCGTAACAAAGGATTGCATGAGAAACAACTCATCAGTGATACGGATTACGAGCAAAGTCTTTATAACTACCAGAAAGCAAAGAGCGCCTTCGACAGTAGTAAAGCCTCTCTGGCCAAAGCAGAGCGTAATCTGTCCTATGCAACCATCACCTCTCCTATCGACGGCGTTGTCATCAGCCGCGACGTGGAAGAAGGACAGACAGTAGCTTCCGGTTTTGAAACCCCGACCCTCTTCACCATCGCTGCCGACCTGACACAGATGCAGGTAGTAGCTGACGTGGATGAAGCCGATATAGGCGATGTGGAAGAAGGACAGCGTGTAAGTTTCACGGTAGACGCTTATCCGAATGATGTGTTCGAAGGAAAAGTGACACAGATTCGCCTGGGAGCCACAAGCAGTTCAAGCAGTACCACTACCACCACTACGGTAGTTACGTATGAAGTAGTCATTTCCGCCCACAATCCGGATTTGAAACTGAAACCGAGGCTGACGGCAAACATCACTATCTACACTCTGGATAAACAAGGAGTACTGAGCGTTCCGGCAAAAGCGCTGCGCTTTACGCCTGCCGTTCCACTGGTAGGATCGAATGCAGTGGTTAAAGATTGCGAAGGTGAACATAAAGTCTGGACTCGTGAAGGTGACACATTCACTGCACATCCGGTCAGCATAGGTATCTCTAACGGAATTGTCACCGAAATTACAGGCGGTATCAACGAAGGCACACAAATAGTATCCGATGCGGTGATTAGCACAGGTGCCGAAACCGCTGTAGCCGAAGGCCAGGGAGACGGCGAAAGAAGTCCTTTCATGCCGGGCCCTCCGGGAAACAACAAGAAAAAGAATAGTAAATAACCAGCGTAGCGCTGGAGCAAAGTTTCCTTTCGGCATGCAAGTAATTTTTCATTTATTCAACGAAACAATTCCGAAACAATGAGCAAAACAGTTATAGAATTACAAAATATTCGGCGCGACTTTCAGGTGGGCGATGAAACGGTCCATGCCCTGCGTGGCGTCTCCTTCTCCATCACCGAAGGAGAGTTCGTAACCATCATGGGTACGTCCGGCTCCGGTAAGTCAACGCTGTTGAATACCCTGGGCTGCCTAGATACTCCCACCAGCGGCGAATACCTGCTGGATGGCATATCCGTACGCACCATGAGCAAACCTCAACGAGCCATCCTGCGGAACCGGAAGATCGGCTTTGTTTTTCAGAATTACAACCTGTTGGCAAAGACCACTGCCGTAGAGAATGTAGAGTTACCTTTGATGTACAACGCTTCCGTCTCAGCAGCCGAACGTAAGCAACGCGCCATCCAAGCCCTGCAAGCAGTGGGACTGGGTAATCGTCTGGAACATAAATCGAACCAGATGTCCGGCGGACAGATGCAGCGTGTAGCCATCGCCCGAGCCCTGGTGAACAACCCTGCGGTAATCCTTGCCGATGAAGCAACAGGTAATCTGGATACACGTACTTCTTTTGAGATATTGGTTCTCTTCCAGAAACTGCATGCCGAAGGACGTACGATTATATTTGTCACCCACAACCCCGAAATAGCTCAGTACAGTAGCCGGAATATCCGTCTACGCGACGGGCATGTGACGGAAGATACGGTGAACCCGAAAATCCTCTCAGCGGCAGAAGCTCTGGCAGCGCTGCCAAAGAGTGATGAAGACTAATAAATATAAATTATGAACGGAACAAACCTTTTCAAAATAGCCCTCCGCGCCCTTGCCAACAATAAGCTTCGCGCCTTCCTCACCATGCTGGGTATCATCATCGGTGTGGCATCCGTCATCACCATGCTCGCCATCGGGCAAGGCTCGAAGAAAAGTATTCAGGCACAGATCGCGGAAATGGGTTCGAATATGATTATGATTCATCCGGGCGGTGATATGCGTGGCGGTGTCCGTCAGGATGCCTCGTCCATGCAGACTCTGAAGCTGACTGATTATGAAGCCCTGCGGGATGAAACCAACTTCCTGGCAGCCGTCAGCCCCAATGTATCGTCCAGCGGACAGCTCATCGCAGGAAACAACAACTATCCTGCCTCTGTAAATGGTGTAGGTACCGAATATCTCGAAATCCGCCAGTTAAGCGTAGAGAGTGGCGAGATGTTTACCGAAGCGGACATTCAGAGTGCCGCCAAAGTCTGCATCATCGGTAAGACCATTGTGGACAATCTTTTCCCGGACGGACAGGACCCTATCGGACATATCATCCGTTTCAACCAGGTACCCCTGCGTGTAGTGGGTGTACTTAAAGCCAAAGGCTACAACTCCATGGGTATGGACCAGGACGAAATCGTACTGGCACCTTATACCACGGTAATGAAACGTATGCTTGCCGTCACATACCTGCAAGGTGTCTTCGCCTCTGCCCTCTCCGAGGATATGACGGATTATGCAACGGATGAAATCACCACCATCCTGCGCCGCAACCATAAGCTGAAAGAGAGTGATGACGACGACTTCACCATTCGCAGCCAACAGGAACTCAGCACCATGCTGAACTCCACTACCGACCTGATGACAACACTCCTGGCATGTATCGCCGGCATCTCTCTGGTAGTAGGTGGTATCGGTATCATGAACATCATGTACGTCAGCGTGACGGAGCGTACCCGTGAAATCGGTCTGCGTATGTCTGTCGGTGCCCGTGGGGTGGATATTCTCTCGCAATTCCTAATCGAGGCCATCCTTATCAGTATTACAGGTGGTATCATCGGAGTTGTCATTGGCTGCGGAGCCTCATTCATCGTAAAGAACGTAGCCCACTGGCCTATCTACATCCAGGCATGGAGTGTATTCCTCTCCTTCGCCGTTTGTACGGTCACCGGTGTGTTCTTCGGCTGGTATCCGGCTAAGAAGGCGGCGGATCTGGACCCGATAGAGGCAATAAGATACGAATAAAAGGGATTAGCGGTTAGTGATTAGTGGTTAGTTGGGAATTCCAATACGCTACATAGCAATTAATCACTAATCACTAAACGTTAATCACTAAAATTAATTATTTTTGTAACATGATTATGCAAGACTCCCAAACTCGCCGGATTGTAGAAGTTCTCATCCATATCATCGGATGGGGAATCGTTTTCGCTTTCCCATTTCTGCTGATGAATCGTAGCGGATTTACGGTAAGCTGGGTAGACTATTTACGTCATGGCAGTGCGGTTCCGGTATCATTCCTGATCGCGTTCTACATAAACTACTGTTTCTTCATCCCCCGTTTCTTATTTGAGGGACACATCAAGCAATATGTATTACTGAATCTCCTGCTCATACTTTGCACAGCTGTCGGCGTACACTTTTGGCAAGATTTCATCTTCCATACGTATGTGAAACCCGAAGCTCACAAACGTCCCGGACCTCCCAGTTGGATCTTCATCCTGCGAGATGTCTTCTCAATGGTTCTCACCGTAGGACTGGCCGCTGCCATCCGTATGAGTGGCCGTTGGGTAAAAGTAGAAGCCGCACGCCGGGAAGCCGAGAAAAGCCGCACGGAAGCGGAACTGAAAAACCTGCGTAATCAACTGAACCCGCACTTCCTGCTCAACACCCTGAACAACATCTATGCTCTTATCGCCTTCGACAGCGATAAAGCACAAGCCGCCGTTCAGGAATTAAGTCGCCTGCTGCGTCACGTCCTCTACGACAATCAACAGAATTTTGTCTCTCTTGGCAAAGAGATGGATTTTATCCGCAACTACATTGAACTGATGCGCATCCGCCTCTCCGCAAACGTAACTGTAGAGACACAAATAGATGTTCGTGCCGATAGTCGTACGGAAATAGCCCCGCTCATTTTCATCTCCCTCATAGAGAATGCCTTCAAACATGGCATCTCTCCCACCGAGCCCAGTTTTATCCACATCCATTTCAGTGAAAGCCCCGGTCGGGTATGCTGCGAAATAACCAACAGCTACCATCCCAAAAGCCAGACTGATAAAAGTGGAAGTGGCATAGGACTGGAGCAAGTGCGGAAACGCCTGGAATTAACTTATCCCGGCCAATATGAATGGACCCAAGGAGTAAGCGACGATGGGAAAGAATATAAATCAATCTTATCACTCTTTAACATTCAACATTATGAATCTAACTTGTGCCATAGTAGATGACGAACCTTTAGCTTTAGATTTACTGGAAAGCTACGTCAACAAAACTCCGTTCCTGACATTGAAGGGAAAGTATTCCAGTGCCGTACAGGCTATGAAGGAACTGCCGGATAAGCAAGTGGATTTGCTTTTCCTTGATATACAGATGCCCGAACTTAACGGTTTGGAATTCTCCAAAATGGTAGATGCACATACCCGCATTGTCTTTAGTACCGCTTTTGAACAATACGCCATTGATGGTTATAAAGTAAATGCTTTGGATTATCTGCTAAAACCTATTTCTTACGTGGATTTTTTGCAGGCAGCTAATAAAGCCGTACAATGGTTTGAACTCTTACAACAGCCTAAAGAAGAAATAGAAAGTATATTTGTAAAAAGTGACTATAAGCTGGTACAAATAGAACTTAAAAAGATACTTTATGTAGAAGGTTTGAAGGATTATGTTAAAATTTATACAGAAGATACCGCCCGGCCTATTTTATCGCTTATGAGTATGAAATCAATGGAGGAATTATTACCAACATCCCGTTTCATGCGGGTTCACAGATCTTATATTGTACAGAAAGAAAAAATAAGAGTTATTGATCGGGGACGGATTGTGTTTGATAAAACGTATATCCCTGTCAGCGATAGTTATAAACAGGTATTTCAAACTTTCCTGGATAAAAGGAGCTAGGAAATAACATTCATTTGTCGATAAAATATCCGAATCTGTCGACAAAACATAATTTCCTATTGCATATTAAAAAATGTTTTTTTACCTTTGCATCGAACAGATAAAGGAAGTTGTGAAACTTCCCCCAATAGAATAGTTTAGTTAAGTCTAGTTTAGTTTTTGTGTGAAGCACTTCCTCCGTAAGCGAACGATAGGAAGTGCTTTTTTTATTTACTATCTGCTTAAATCATCAGGTATATAAAATTCTAATATCCAAATAACTTAGATTTTTATTTATATATACGAGGACTTTTATTTATAACAAATGAAGGCAAAAGAGTGTGATTACTTAATCAAATCGCTTACTTTGCCCTATCTTGTATAGTCTGTGAAGACTAAGATAGGCAATTTTTGGTTAAGATGCACCCTTTCATATAGTTAGGGTGCATTTTTTCAAATGCTTGATATATAGCATTATTGCACTTTTTTTAATACACCCGGAGACTTTTATTTATAACAAGTAAAAAAGAAATAGAGACATTTCTTTCAAAATTAGCTTCCTTTGCAGTTACAAGGTTTTTGGATAGAAAACCTAAGATATATTTGTAGTATATATAGTATATCTCAGTTTTGGTCATAAAAGGTTGAAACTGTTTGTTTGTTTTGCAGAGATGCACCCTTTCTAAGCGTAGTCAGGGTGCATTTCATTTTTTTATGAGCGTAAAACCCATACTATTTGATTCCCAAGAACTGGAAAGGTTTTGTAACGACAAACTCTTTGGCAGTATTTCCCGCATACGTTTTACCAGAAAGAAGATTCAACTTCTTGACAGGCGCTTTCTCTGAGAAATCCACATCCTTGAAGTCAATCCAAAATACATTGGGATATAAAGTAGACTCAAAGTAATAAACTTTATCCTTCTGATCGGAAACTGTCCTCCATCGGGTTGAAGAAATATTCGGCTGATCAGGAGTGCTGATACCGAACGGAACGGAAGTATTGCGTATCACGCTGAATACACTGGCCAAGGCTGTACGGGTATCTTCTGTTTTAGGAATAGCATTTATATAGAAAGAAGCTCTCACAAAACGGTCGGCAGCACGATTGGTACCCGGCAAAAAAGTGGTTCCTCCGATATTCTTCCAGTAATCATCAAGCGCCAGTTGCTGATCAAACACAGGTGAGTTTGTCATTACCTGATATACTTTGCTATGATGAATATCCAACTTTCCGTCCACATACTCAAAAATAGCATTATCACCCGTAGCGTCCGAAATGGAAAGATGAAGGGTAGCCATACGCGTACCGTCGGGCATCATATCCGACACCACATCGAAAGTATTCTTTTCTACCTCGGCAACAGCCTCATCCACCGTTGCAAAATTATCAAGCATATATTGCACCCAGGCGGCTATGGACAAAGCCGGTCTCTCACCGTTCCATTGGGGATAGGATGATTCTGCCAGCCACAACAGATTGGCAACGAGTCCTTTTTCATTCATACCGTCAGTGCTACAGATGTCATAAGCCGAAGTTATCACACTGCCGTATTTAGATTTCCAACGCATCGGGTCCTTCCCTACCTCTCCGTTGCGCTCCATACCTCGCGGGAAAATCCAGATATTACTACGGGTATCTTCTTTCCAATCCATAGTACGACCGGTTATTATCATATTATTATCACCCTGATAGACTACACGGGTACAAGCATTCAAATGATTTACAGATACTCCAAAGAGTGTAATCATGAATACCATACTATAAAGAACATTCACTTTTCGCATAATTGATTCATGTTAAGTTGTTAGTTAATTTGCAGTATAAACAAACAATCACATTGCAAAGTTCTTAAAATGAGTAGATACATATTCCAATTTCTCAGACATGAGATCAAAGGAAATTGAAAGGATTAGAAAGCAAAACATCATAATAACAGCAAAACAGTTAATATACACTCATCATGGTAGCATTTCAACATATTTAGTGACATACTATATTGTACATATTTACATTCCAGCATATTCTATGAATAAAATGATTATAACAATGCGCTATTTCAGTATATACTTGCAGTTTTAACTGCTTTTTATGCAGAAAAGGGTTACTACTTATGATTGATATGGTTACTAGATATGGGCAAAAAGGTTACTACATACCAACAAAAGGGTTACTACATATCAGAATTTGCCTTATTGATATTATATTTCCCACTTAATAGTGCGTTTATTTCATCCAGAATAAATGTAAGTATTTTGATACCGCATTAGCTATCTGACGTTTATTCATTTTCGTTTGCACGCTTCCAATCCTATTGACCTCCGGACATAAATAGTACATTCTCAGTCAACTAAAAATACAAATTGTCAAAATGATGAATGCCATCTTTGAGAAATAAATCTGTGGTGAACAAATATTAAAACCGAAAACAAACCGTAAGGAATACTGTTGGAAGGGGAAACTTAAAAACGATAACAGTTATGAATTACGGTATTAGTATCCTTTTCAGGGCTATCCCATTGTTGATGGCCCTTTTTTGTTTCGGCTACGGAGCCTTTGTGCTCGACATGGGGACGGACACGAACCGATTCGTTGCGGGGCCCGTGGTCTTCTCTTTAGGAATGATATGTATTGCGCTGTTCGCTACGGCAGGTACCATCATCCGGCAGATTATCCACACGTATAGTACAGCGGCAAAATATGCCCTGCCCATCATCGGCTATCTGGCTGCCGTGGTGTGTTTCATCGGTGGAATGACATACATTAGTGACGGCAGTACGGTGGCCCATTTCGTTGCGGGACATGTCATTTGCGGAGTAGCTTTCATCACTGCATGTGTAGCCACTACCGCCACCTCTTCCACCCGCTTCACCTTCATCACGCAAAATTCCAAGAAGACTGACCATGCCGTACCTGCCAAGTCATTCTCTTCGGCACAGGCGGACATACTCATCATTCTGGCTGTTGTGTTCGCCGTCATTACATGGGTTTGGGCATTCTGGTTATTGGGACAAAGTGATATCCACACCGCTTACTATGTGGCCGGACACGTTATGGCCGGACTGGCATGTATCTGTACGAGCCTGGTTGCACTGGTTGCTACCATTGTCCGGCAGATACGTAACTCTTATAATGGTGCCGAACGGAAATGGTGGCCCGCCCTCGTATTGGTGATGGGTACACTGAGTATCCTGTGGGGACTTTGGGTGCTGACGAATGCCGACCCGGGCAAGTCTTCCACCGGATACATTATGATAGGTCTGGGTTTAGTTTGTTACAGCATATCCAGCAAAGTAATTCTGCTGGCTGTTATTTGGCGGAACGTCTTTAAGCTGGCGAACCGAATTCCACTCATTCCGGTGCTCACCGCGCTTACTTGTCTTTTCCTCTCTGCTTTTCTGTTTGAAATGACAACACTGAATGATGTCTACTTTGTTCCCGCACGCGTATTGGCAGGATTAGGCGGCATCTGTTTCACGCTGTTCTCCATCGTCAGCATTCTGGAAAGCGGAACGTCCAATTGATGATAAATCACTCTCTTTTTTTATAAATCACTCTCATGGATGGGTTGGGGTTTCGCCAGCTCATCCATAAACACTTCCACATTCCAGGCATGGTGCGCCACATAGGCAGCCGGACCGGTATCACCCGAATCCAGAATATCGCGCACAACGTTGGACTTGTTTCTGCCTGTCACAAAGAAAATCAGCTGCTTGGCATTAAAAAGCAAACAGCCGGTCATGGCTATGCGCTTCTGCCCATTGTAAGGATTAACACTTACCTCGTAAGGATGGAAAGAAGAAAGCAAATACTCCTGACCGGGGAAAATGGACGAGGTATGCCCGTCTTCTCCCGCCCCCAACAGAACAATATCAAGAGCCGGAAAGCCATGCCAGAGTGGCGCATTGCAACGCACTATGCGAGAATAGCTATTCGCCTCATCATCGGGATCGTTGCTGCCGTCAATAGGAAAAATATACTCCTCAGGTATTCCCACTTCATCCAGCAACAGCCGGCGCATATTGCCATAGTTACTCTCCGAATCTTCGGCAGGTACACACCGTTCGTCCACCCAATAAATACGCATACGGCTCCACGGAGTGGCATCCTTGAATTCTTCCGCCCACAAATCGAACATGAGCGAGGGCGTGCTGCCTCCACTGAATGCTATGTGAAAAATCTTCTGCGGCTCTTCCTCCATCAAACTAATAAGGTGCTTGATGAGAGCGCGCGCCGTTTCGACAGCTGTACTATAGATATAAGTTTTCATAACTCACAATATTGATCAGTGTTCGTAAGGTTTTTACACGGATTGGTCCAGTCGGCACCATGTTCGTGCATCATAGCTTCACTTTCCAGAGGCCCCCAGGTTCCGACAGGATAACCGTAGAGAGGCGCGTCAGGATATTCATTCCAATAGCGTAGCACAGGATCAAAGAAACGCCAGGAGGCTTCGACAGCATCACTGCGGGTAAAGAGTGTCGGGTCGCCCTGAATGCAGTCTTCAATCAGGCGGGCATAAGCATCGCCCGTGGCGCGTCCGCCCAGTTGATCGTAACTGAAGTCCATCATCACTTGCTTCACATCGAATCCCGGTCCGGGAACTTTCATGCCGAACTTCAGCACAATACCTTCGTTGGGTTGCAGGCGGAGGATTAGTTTGTTAGCCCGCGGACAGTGTCCGCCATGGCAATGAAACATCTGATGGGGCGTTTCACGGAAGTGCACTACGATTTCCGTCACCTTGGTAGGCATCTGCTTTCCTGTGCGGATGTAGAAAGGTACGCCGCTCCAACGCCAGTTATCAATACCGATCTTCATGGCGATGTAAGTTTCAGTGCGCGAATCGGCGGGGACGTTCTTCTCTTCACGGTAGCCCTTTTTAGAACCGGAAGCGGTATATTGTCCGCGGACTATATGTTCATTCAAATCTTCATCCGTCAGAGGTTTCAGTGACTCGTAGACTTTTACCACTTCGTTACGGAAATTATCGGCGGTGAAGACAGCGGGAGGCTCCATGGCAGTGAGGGCCACCAGTTGGATAAGGTGGTTCTGTACCATGTCGCGCAAAGCGCCTGTACCGTCATAGAAGCCGCCACGCTGTTCGATACCGAGATTCTCGACAGCGGTAACCTCTACATAATCGATGTAATTACGATTCCACAACGGTTCAAAAATGCCATTGGCAAAACGGAAAGCAAGGATATTTTGTGCCGTCTCTTTACCAAGGAAGTGGTCAATGCGATAGATCTGAGACTCTTCGAAAACGGAAGCATAGATATGGTTTAATTCTTGTGCCGACTTCAGATCGTAGCCGAAAGGCTTTTCGACGATGATGCGGGTATGTTTACGATTCAATCCGGCTGTTTTCAGATGTAGAGGGATGACGCCATAAAGTGAGGGCGGCGTAGCGAGATAGAACAGTAAATTGTCCGGTTCCTTTTCACCGGTGATTTCCTGCAAACGGCTGTCCAGGGTTCCGTAACCTTCTTCTATGGCAGGATCCATACTAAGGTAGTGCAAATGAGTGCAGAACTCTTTCATTCCCACTTCGGCCGGTGTGACAAAATGTTCCAGCTCGTTCAGGATATAATCGCGATAAGTTTCATCCGCATAGTCGGTACGGCCGATACCGAGAATGGCAAATCCTTCGGGCAAACGATTATCCTTGTAGAGCGAGTAGAGTGCCGGCATCAGTTTGCGTTTCGTCAAGTCGCCCGAAGCGCCGAATATGATCATTACAAATTTACTCATAGAATCTTGTTTTTTTTTGATTAGCTTCTGCAAATTAGCCCTTGCAATAAATTCATTAGCTCTTGCTTCATAATTTTATTACCAGGGCTTCATTTTATACATTATAGGTACCTGATTTTGTATCTCCGCCATGTCCGGTCCAGTTTTCATGGAAGAACTGTCCGCGAAGTTCATCGGTACGCTCAAAGGTATGTGCGCCGAAATAGTCACGCTGAGCCTGAATCATATTAGCAGGGAGCTTCGCAGATACCAGCGAATAGAAATAGTTCAATGCGGAAGAGAAAGCCGGAACAGGCAGTTCCTCTTTCATCGCATGGGCTACAAGGTGCTTCCAACCGGAGAGCAACTCTTTGATTTCTTCCCGGAAATAAGGAGCGAGCAGCAAATGTTTCGGCTTCTGCTGTGCCTCAAAAGCAGCCGCTATATCATTCAGGAATATACTGCGAATGATGCAGCCTCCGCGCCACATACGGGCAATGGATGCCAGATCGAGATCCCAGCCGAAAGATTCGGACGCCTTTTGCAACACGGCAAAACCTTGTGCATAGGATACCAGTTTAGAAGCATACAAAGCGGAATAAATATCTTTCACCAGTTCCGGCTTATTATAAACCACTTGTGAGCGCTGGCAAATGAATTGTTTGGAAGCTGCCTCACGCAGATTTTTCTGCGCTGAAAGACTACGCTCAAAAACAGCCGTTGCAATCAGTCCCAGAGGCATACCCAATTCCATTGCATTGATAACGGACCATTTACCGGTGCCTTTCTGTCCGGCAGTGTCCAGTATCTTGTCAATCAGGTAACCACCCGCCTTATCCTTATGCCGAAGAATATTGGCTGTAATTTCTATCAGATAGCTACGCAACTTACCCTCATTCCAGTGGGCAAAAACGGAAGCCATGTCTTCATTATTCAGTTGCAGAAGATTCTTCATCACCCAGTAGGCTTCGGCAATCAACTGCATATCACCGTATTCGATACCATTATGTATCATTTTAACGAAATGTCCCGAGCCGGCCGGACCAATCCAGTCACAGCAAGGAGTACCATCGGCAGCACGTGCAGCAATACTTTGCAGGATGGGTTTTACTTCATCCCAGGCAGTAACGGAACCGCCCGGCATAATAGAAGCACCATTCAACGCTCCTTCTTCACCGCCCGAAACACCGGCACCGACAAAGCGGAAACCTTTCGATTCGGCCAATGCCACACGACGGTTGGTATCTTCATAGTTTGAGTTGCCTCCATCTATCAAGATATCTCCCGGAGAAAGATGCGGAAAGAGTTGTTCCATCAGTTCATCTACGGCACTGCCGGCACGCACCATCATCATGATTTTGCGCGGGGTGGAAATGGACTCTACAAAGTCAGGAATTTCAGTGTATCCTTCAATACTTTTCCCTTTGGCACGACCGTTGATAAAGCGTTCTACCACACCTTCTTCCACTCCCGGAACAGTACGGTTAAACACGGACACATGCCATCCCTTGTCCGCCATATTCAAAGCTAAATTCTCCCCCATCACGGCAAGTCCGATTAAGCCGATATTAGTCTTTTGTCCTTTTTCTGTCATAACTTGCATTTTTTTGTTATTGTTTCATTGAAATGGAAACAATATGTCAAGGGCATTTGTTCGTATGAATTTCGAATAAAAATCGTACTTTTGCAAACATAACTCTATTTCAATGGAGAAACTTAAATTCAGTTTTATGAAAAAACTACATATCGGCTTACTGCCGCGTATCCTTATAGCCATCGCATTCGGTATTCTTTTTGGTAATTTTCTTCCCGGAGAATTGGTACGCCTGTTCGTTACATTCAACGGTATCTTCAGCGAATTTCTGAATTTCTCCATACCGCTGATTATTGTAGGACTGGTTACCGTAGCTATTGCCGACATCGGTAAAGGTGCCGGGAAACTGCTGTTGATTACCGCACTGATAGCTTACGGGGCAACCCTGTTTTCCGGTTTCCTCTCTTACTTTACAGGAGTAACTATATTTCCTCACCTGATAGAGTCCGGTGCCCCGCTGGAAGAGGTCAGCGAAGCGCAAGGGATATTGCCGTTTTTCTCAGTCGCCATTCCACCACTCATGAATGTGATGACGGCACTGGTACTGGCTTTCACTTTAGGGCTGGGACTTGCCCAACTGAAAAACGATACACTGAAGAATGCAGCACGTGATTTTCAGGATATCATTGTCCGTATGATCAGTGCAGTGATCCTGCCGTTGCTTCCTATTTATATATTCGGCATATTCCTTAATATGACACATTCGGGACAGGTATTCTCTATCTTAATGGTATTTATAAAGATTATCGGCGTAATCTTCCTGCTGCACATCTTCCTGCTGGTATTTCAATATTGTATCGCTGCGCTGTTTGTCCGCCGGAATCCTTTTAAATTGTTAGGAAAGATGCTGCCCGCCTATTTCACGGCTTTAGGTACACAGTCTTCTGCCGCCACTATCCCTGTTACCCTGGAACAGACAAAGAAGAACGGCGTATCCTCTGATATTGCGGGGTTTGTTATCCCTCTTTGCGCCACGATACATTTATCCGGTAGCACGCTGAAGATTGTAGCATGTGCTCTTGCTCTGATGATGATGCAAGGTATGCCTTTTGATTTCCCCTTGTTTGCCGGTTTCATTTTCATGCTGGGAATCACGATGGTAGCCGCTCCGGGAGTTCCCGGTGGTGCCATCATGGCATCCCTGGGTATCCTGCAATCCATGCTCGGTTTCGATGAATCGGCACAGGCACTGATGATCGCACTCTACATTGCAATGGATAGCTTCGGTACTGCCTGCAATGTAACGGGAGATGGGGCTATTGCACTGATAGTAGATAAGATATATAAGTGACAAGCCAATAAGTTTTGTATTCTCGTAAAAAATAACGAATTTTGCCCCCGCAAAAAATAATCAATAAAGAAGCCTACAATATGAAAACAGCTTTAATCTCCGGAATAACAGGTCAGGACGGTTCGTTTCTCGCCGAATTCTTATTACAGAAAGGATATGAAGTACACGGTATTCTCCGCCGTTCTTCTTCATTCAATACAGGGCGCATCGAACATCTGTACTTCGACGAATGGGTACGCGACATGAAGCAAAAGCGCACCATTAACCTGCATTACGGTGACATGACGGACAGCAGCTCGCTGATCCGCATCATCCAACAGGTACAGCCGGACGAAATATATAACCTCGCTGCACAAAGCCATGTAAAAGTATCTTTCGACGTACCGGAATACACCGCAGAGGCAGATGCCATCGGCACGCTGCGTATGCTGGAAGCTGTCCGCATCCTCGGCATGGAGAAAAAGACAAAGATTTACCAAGCCTCCACTTCGGAACTTTACGGTAAAGTACAGGAAGTCCCCCAATCGGAAACAACTCCTTTCTATCCCCGCAGCCCATACGGAGTAGCCAAACAATACGGCTTCTGGATTACAAAGAATTACCGCGAAAGTTATGGTATGTTTGCCGTAAACGGTATCCTTTTCAATCACGAAAGCGAACGCAGAGGAGAAACATTCGTAACCCGTAAGATTACGCTGGCCGCCGCCCGCATAGCCCAAGGTTTCCAGGACAAACTGTATCTGGGTAATCTGGATGCACGTCGCGACTGGGGATATGCGAAAGATTATGTAGAATGTATGTGGCTGATTCTTCAGCACGATACACCGGAAGACTTCGTGATAGCCACAGGCGAAATGCATACCGTCCGCGAGTTTGCCACCCTCGCCTTCAAGGAAGTAGGTATCGAACTGCGCTGGGAAGGTGAAGGCGTAGAAGAAAAAGGTATCGATGTGCAAACTGGAAAAACGCTTGTAGAAATAGATCCTAAATATTTCCGCCCTGCCGAAGTGGAACAGCTGTTAGGTAATCCGACAAAGGCCAAAACTCTTTTAGGCTGGAACCCGAGACAAACCAGTTTTGAAGAATTGGTGAAAATCATGGCAGCACACGATATGAAGTTTGTAAAGAAGCTATATCTGAGATCACTTGAAAAATAATATATAAAAATCAGAACTATAATGTTAGACAAGAACGCCAAAATCTACGTAGCCGGACACCGTGGTCTGGTAGGCTCCGCCATCTGGAAAAACCTGCAAGATAAAGGATATATCAATCTCATTGGCAAAACCCACAAAGAGCTCGATTTGCTGGATGCCGTTTCCGTACGTAAATTCTTTGATGAAGAACAACCGGAATATGTATTCCTTGCCGCTGCTTTCGTTGGCGGCATCATGGCAAACAGCATTTACCGTGCCGACTTCATCTACAAAAACCTGCAAATACAGCAAAACGTCATCGGTGAAAGTTTTCGCCACAATGTGAAGAAACTCCTCTTTCTGGGAAGCACCTGCATCTATCCGCGTGATGCCGAACAACCCATGAAAGAAGAAGTGCTCCTCACCTCTCCGCTGGAATATACCAACGAACCGTACGCCATCGCCAAGATTGCCGGACTGAAAATGTGCGAGAGTTTCAACCTGCAATATGGCACGAATTACATCGCCGTAATGCCTACCAACCTCTATGGTCCGAATGACAACTTCGATCTGGAACGCAGCCATGTGCTCCCTGCCATGATTCGCAAGATACATCTGGCTCATTGCCTGAAGCAAGGCGACTGGGATGCAATATGCAAAGATCTGAACCAGCGTCCGGTAGAAGGTATCGACGGCAACAGCAGTAAGGAAGATATTCTTGCCATCCTTGCCAAATACGGTATCAGCAACAGTGAAGTGAAATTATGGGGTACAGGCACACCTCTTCGCGAATTCCTCTGGAGCGAAGAAATGGCAGATGCCAGCGTCTTCGTCATGGAGCATGTAGACTTCAAAGACACCTACAAACAAGGTGATAAAGATATTCGTAACTGCCATATTAATATAGGTACAGGCAAGGAAATCTCTATCCGCGAATTGGCCGAACTGATAGTTTCCACCGTAGGTTACCAAGGTCAGCTGACTTTCGACAGCACCAAACCGGACGGAACCATGCGCAAACTGACTGACCCCTCGAAACTGCACGCTCTGGGCTGGCACCACAAAGTGGAGATTGAAGAAGGCGTACAACGCATGTACAACTGGTACTTAGGGCGGTAATGCATTAAATTCACCACAGAGTTTTATTAATTTGAACTCAAGGAAAATAAAACTCTGTGGAACTCTGTGTTACTCTGTGGTGAGATTCATCCGTCAAGCTAAATTGTACATCCCCTCCGCTTTTTTCAGTTAAAAATTTGCATTCTTTCTATAAAGCCTTATATTTGCACAAATTTCAACTAAATGTGCAATATATAATATCATGGAACAAAGTTTTATCGCCTATATTGAGAACAGCATTAAACAGAATTGGGACCTGGATGCCCTGACCGATTATAATGGGGCTACTCTGCAATACAAAGACGTAGCCCGCAAAATAGAGAAAGTACACTTAATCTTCGAAGCAAGCGGCATCAAGAAAGGAGATAAAATTGCCATCTGCGGACGTAACAGTTCACACTGGGGAGTTACTTTCCTCGCTACACTGACCTACGGAGCCGTTGCAGTTCCTATCCTGCACGAATTTAAAGCGGATAATATACATAACATCGTAAACCATTCCGAAGCCAAATTACTGTTTGTGGGCGACCAGGTATGGGAGAATCTGAACGAAGCCGCCATGACCATTCTGGAAGGCATCATCTTGATGACGGATTTCTCTATCCTAATATCCCGTACGGAAAAGCTGGATTATGCCCGCGAACACCTGAATGAGTTGTTCGGCAAGAAATACCCCAAGAATTTCCGCAAGGAACACATCGAATATCACAAGGACCAGCCTAAAGAACTGGCAGTAATCAACTATACTTCCGGTACGACGAGTTATTCCAAAGGCGTAATGCTACCCTATCGCAGTCTGTGGTCGAATACAGCATTTGCATTTGAGGTATTGCCACTGAAGGCCGGGGATAAGATTATCTCCATGCTACCGATGGCGCACATGTATGGCCTGGCATTCGAATTCCTGTACGAGTTCTCCGCAGGATGTCAGATATACTTCCTCACCCGTATGCCAAGTCCAAAGATTATCTTCCAGGCATTCTCGGAAGTGAAGCCGCACCTGGTGGTAGCCGTACCGCTTATTATAGAAAAGATTATCAAGAAGAACGTGCTTCCGAAACTGGAAACACCAACCATGAAACTATTGCTTAAAGTCCCCATCATCAACGACAAGATCAAGACAACCGTACGCGAAGGAGTAGTCAGTGCCTTCGGTGGACGTTTTGCAGAAGTCATTGTAGGGGGTGCCGCTTTCAACCAAGAAGTAGAACAGTTCCTTCGCATGATAGAATTCCCCTACACGGTAGGTTACGGAATGACAGAATGCGGGCCGATCATCTGTTACGAAGACTGGTCACGCTTCAAACCGGGTTCCTGCGGTAAGGCCGTCCCCCGTATGGAAGTGAAAATCCTTTCTCCTGATCCGGAAAACATAGCGGGAGAAATCGTATGCCGCGGACCTAACGTCATGCTGGGATATTATAAAAATGAAGAAGCCACCCGTGAGGCTATTGATGCAGACGGTTGGTTGCACACCGGTGACCTTGCGCTGATGGATGCCGAGGGCAATGTAACCATCAAGGGACGCAGCAAGAACATGTTGCTCGGTGCCAGCGGACAGAATATCTATCCCGAAGAAATAGAAGACAAGCTGAACAACCTGCCGTATGTTGCCGAAAGCATCATCGTACAGCAAAATGAAAAGCTTGTCGGACTGGTATATCCTGACTTTGACGATGCTTTTGCGCATGGTCTGACCACTACGGACATCGAACGTGTCATGGAAGAAAACCGCGTTGCGTTAAACGCAGAGCTTCCGGCATACAGCCAGATATTCAAAATGAAAATCTATCCCGAAGAATTTGAGAAAACGCCCAAACGCTCCATTAAACGGTTCTTATACCAAGAGGCGAAGGGATAAGAAAAAGAAACTAACCTTTATAAAGTATCATCTCAAATGAAAAACGAATTATTACTATCTGCTGCCATATTGCCCATGTGTGGTATGGCAGGAGAAGCGATTGCGGCATCTCCGGCAAAGGGAGCGCCGAAAGAAAAGCAACGTCCGAACATAGTTCTGTTTTTGGTTGACGACATGGGATGGCAGGATACTTCGCTGCCTTTCTGGACTCAACGAACGCATTACAACGACACTTACCACACGCCGAATATGGAACGCCTGGCGGCACAAGGGAAGATGTTCACACAAGCATACGCTTGTAGTATCAGCTCCCCCACCCGGGTCAGTCTTTTTACAGGGATGAATGCCGCGCGGCATCGTGTGACAAGTTGGACATTACGCAAAAATACAACGCATGAACAACCGGACTCTGTGATGATCTATCCGGAATGGAATGTGAATGGTATTTGTCAGGAACCGGGAATCGAACGCACTACACAAGTCACTACGCTTGCACAAGTGCTTAAAGAGAACGGATATCAGACCATTCATTGCGGCAAAGCCCACTTTGGAGCCAATGATACTCCCGGAGCTGATCCGCTGACGATGGGCTTTGAAGTAAACATAGCCGGACACGCTGCCGGTTCACCGGCCAGTTACTACGGCAAGAATAATTTCGGTAATAAGCCGGACGGGAAAAGTCCGTTGGCAGCAGTTCCGGGATTGGAAAAATATCATGGCACGGACACCTTCCTCAGCGAAGCACTTACACTGGAAGCGATGAAGGCTTTGGATAGCGCACAACAGAAAGATGAACCATTCTTCTTATATATGGCTCATTATGCCATTCATACGCCTATACAACCGGACTATCGCTTCTATCAGAAATATCTGGATAAAGGACTTCCACCCGTAGAGGCCGCCTATGCCACCCTCATTGAAGGGATGGATAAAAGTCTGGGAGATCTGATGGATTATCTGGAACGCAACCATCTGACAGAAAATACAGTCATTCTCTTCATGTCCGATAATGGCGGACTGGCTGCACATACCCGTGCCGGAGAACTGCATACACAGAATTACCCGCTTAACAGTGGAAAAGGTTCCGCTTACGAGGGCGGTGTACGCGAACCGATGATCGTGAGCTGGCCCGGTGTAGTAGCTCCGGACACGAAATGTGGAGATTATCTGATGATTGAAGATTTCTACCCGACTATTCTTGAGATAGCAGGCGTCCAGAAGTACACTACCGTGCAAAAACGGGATGGTATCAGTTTTATGCCGTTGTTGACAGGAAAGGGTAAAGTCAAGGATCGTGATATCTATTGGCACTATCCCCATAGTTGGGGACCTTCGGGCCCGGGTATTGGGGCTACCTGCTCCATCCGCTCCGGTGACTGGAAACTTGTATATTACTTTGCGGACGGTAAACGTGAACTGTTTAATATTCCGGAAGATATCAGCGAGAAAAACGACGTGGCTATAAAGAATCCGCGTATCGTAAAGAAATTAGCACAGAAATTAAGTAACTATCTCCGGTCGGTAGATGCACAGCGTCCTACGCTTCGTGCCACCGGCAAATTAGCCCCTTGGCCGGACGAAATTAAAGATTGAAACCAATGAGACGATTATTTCCATCCATTATTGCATTACTGATGGTTGCGGGTACACTCCCTGCACAGACCACTGACAGTCCGTCAACAACAAAGAAAGACAGAGAGCCTGTCGGCATCAACCTATCCTTGTGGAAGAACATGTCTACACAGCAAACTGATACTGTCGGCAGTACCTGCCTCAACCTCGGTCTTTTTTCCTCCATGAACCGCCTGAACGGCGTGGGTATCAATCTACTGGGTGGAGTGGTGTTGCGTGACATGAACGGTGTACAAATCACAGGACTTGCCAACTTAGTAGGAGGCAGTATGCGAGGCGTCCAGATTGCCGGTATCAGTAACGTGAATGGGAATAATCTCAGTGGCGTATCCATATCCGGTTTAGTCGGTATCACGGGAAATCATGCACAAGGTGTCATTTTCTCGGGGCTCACCAATATAACAGGAGACAACACCAGTGGTGTTATCATAGGTGGTCTGCTGAACATTAGCGGTGAAAACTCTTCGGGTGTGCACCTGGCAGGATTAGCCAATATTGCAGGTGAGAGCTTCAATGGCATCACCACTTCCGGACTTCTGAATATTGTAGGCCAAAGTCTGCGAGGCATACAAATCAGCGGCTTGGGTAACATCACAGGAGAAGACATGCACGGTATGCAAATATCCGGACTCGGCAATGTGGTAGGCGGAAGTTTTACCGGTGCACAACTTGCCCCCATGAACATGGCAAAAAGCGGAAAAGGATTGCAAATTGGATTATTCAATTACTATAAGGAGAACTTCGATGGCTTCCAGTTAGGTCTGGTAAATGCCAATCCGGATACGAAAGTACAGCTAATGCTTTTCGGAGGAAACACTACAAAGCTGAATGTAGGTGCCCGTTTCAAGAACAAGTTGTTCTATACCATCTTAGGCGGTGGTACGCACTATCTGGATTTCAGCGATAAGTTTTCCGCCTCCCTCTTCTATCGTGCCGGTCTCGAATTACCTTTGTACAAGCAGTTGTTCATCAGCGGTGACCTGGGCTTCCAGCACATCGAAAACTTCAAGAATAAAGATTACGGTTTCCCTGCACGCCTCTATGCCCTCCAGGCACGCGTCAATCTGGAATATCGCTTAACAGACCGCCTCGGTATATTTGTCACCGGTGGTTACGGCGGCAGCCGCTACTACAACAAGGGAGTTACTTACGATAAAGGAGTGATCCTGGAAGGAGGAGTGGTGCTGTTTAAATACTAAGTATTAACGTAAATTCGATATAAGAATTGGCGTATAACGGTATAGTAATGAATAAGACTCACCACAGATTACACAGATTCACACAGATTTATTAATCTAATAATCAGTAAAATAGAATCTGTGTCAATCTGTGTAATCTGTGGTGAATTCATTCATACCCCGAAATAATGAGTCATTTATGTTATTAGGTATTAAACATTTGTCAATACATTATGTGTAGCAGTCAATACCTAATACTCAGTATTCAGTTCTTTTCCTTTATAAATCCCGTCCTATACGCTACCAGCAACTTCTTCAGGTCCTGTATCTGCGTTACCAGTACTTTTCCCTTATCGGTATCTTTCACCATCATGCGTTGTGAATTGAACTCGACGACGAAAGTATTGGATTTGATATCCTGTCCCTCTTCTATTGCTTTCTGACGGCTTTGGAACGGTTCGTGCTGCACTAGCTGTAAGCCATGTGAATGATATACCAGCGTATATCCGGCAATTCCGGTTTCCGGCTGATATGCTTTAGAGAATCCACCGTCAATCACCAGCAGTTTACCGTCTGCTTTTATCGGCTTCTCACCTTTGATAATCTTCACAGGCACATGCCCGTTAATGATGTGTGAATGAGGACCTGTAACCTCAAATTCCGCAAGAATACGCTCGCAAATATCCGCACGGTTACGCAAAGTATAATAATATCCTTTGGTCTCCTTAGACAGTTCTTTATCTCCGATGAAATAGCGTTCAAACGTTGCCATCTTATCCTTGTCAAACGATGGAGCATTTGGGCCACACCACATATACCACACATAATCCAGCGCAAAACTCTTCTCCTCCGTACCGTCTTCATCAAAATAAGCTGTACGTATTAGCTGGTCCGTTTTACACAATAATTTCTTGCCCCAATATTCTTTCTTTCCGATGCGGACACGCTTGAAACTGCCATCTTCATTCAGAGGCATCGAAGCATGATACAACAGGTTACTATTACAAATCAGATACATACCACCATACGTAAATAAACAGCGCATGTGCTTCTTCAGCTTTTCACTGTTCATGAACGAAGCATGAATCTTATCAATCAACTCCCGTTCCTCATCTGACAGGCGATACGGATCAGCCGGATCAATCGTCGGGAAGTTGGTATCGCGAAGCGGATATTCCTTTCCTTCGTACACAAAAACGCCTTTCTCGAAATCAATCTTTTCCAGCAACTTTCGGTTCTGCATGCCAAACTCAGGACGACGATCTATAATCTCCGCTTCCAGTTTGAACTGTATCACCGTAATGGCTTTATGCATCTGGGTAATCAACCGCAAAGTCTTCTCGTTATAGTTACCATCTGCGAAGTTCATCTTCGGTGCAAAGATTGTACAGGGATCATCCGCATAGGTATCCATGGCAAACGTGGCAAGCGGCAGCAAGTTAATGCCATACCCGTCTTCCAATGTCGCCAGATTAGCGTAACGCATCGACATACGGATCACATTGGCAATACAGGCGTCATTACCCGACGCTGCTCCCATCCAAAGAATGTCATGGTTTCCCCACTGGATATCGAAGTTATGATAATCGCAGAGTGTATCCATAATGATATGCGCTCCCGGACCACGGTCGTAGATATCTCCTACAATGTGCAGGGAATCAATCGTCAGCCGCTGGATAAGATTACACATCGCGATGATGAAATCATCTGAACGCTTGGTAGAGATGATAGTGCTGATAATCACATTGATATAGGCATGCTTATTAGGCTCTACACTCGACTCATGCAGCAATTCCTGAATGATATACGAAAATTCTGCCGGAAGTGCCTTGCGTACCTTTGAGCGTGTATATTTGGAAGATACATTCTGGCAAACTTTCACCAGCTGGTTCAATGTTATCAGATACCAGTCGTCCAGGTCAGCCTCCTGTTCTTTAATCAGCTGCAACTTCTCTTCGGGATAGTAAATCAGCGTACATATCTCTTTCTTCTCACTTTCACGCAGGGTATGCCCGAAGATTTCATTCACTTTTCGCTTCACGGCTCCCGAAGCGTTCTTCAACACATGCTGAAAGGCTTCATATTCACCATGAATATCGGTCAGGAAGTGTTCTGTCCCCTTCGGGAGGTTCAGTATAGCTTCCAAATTGATTATTTCTGTACTGGCATCCGCAATTGTAGGGAAACTGCGTGACAGCAACTGCAAATAACGCAAGTCGCTCATGATGCTTTCAGGGGTAATATTACTCATGATATCTAATTACAAATTACAATTTACAAATTATATATGGGCTTGTGTCTTCATTCCAAACCTCAACTCTACGTTTCTAATCCTCAACTCTACGTTCCCAATCCTCAACTCTACATTCCCAACTCTTCACTATCAACTTAAAAAGAACATCAACAGCACTTGTGCAATAATCACACGCAGGAACATGCACAAAGGATAAACCGTAGCATAAGAAACTGAAGGATTATCACCGGGAATGGTATCATTCACATAATTCAATGCCATCGGATTCGCCATACTTCCACACAACATACCGGCTACCGAACCGAAGTCCACCTTCATCCAACGAAAAGCAATAACTCCCATAATCAATACAGGAACTACCGTCAGCGCACAGCCCACAGCTATCCACAGCAATCCTTCGGGACGAAAGACTGTATCGAAGAAATGAGCGCCCGCGTCCAGGCCCAGACAAGCCAGATAAAGCGACAAACCCAGTGCACGAAGCATCAGGTTCGCACTGCGTGTAGTATACGTAACCATGTGCATTCTGGGGCCGAAAGTACCGATAAGGATACCTACGATAATCGGTCCGCCTGCCAATCCCAGCTTCACCGGAGTGCTTACACCCGGAATAGCAATAGGGATAGCACCCAGGGCAAGTCCCAGGATAATACCAACAAATACAGCCACGAGATTAGGTTCTTTCAGGCTCTTCACTGCATTTCCCAGTACTCTTTCCACATTCTGTATAGCAGCGGCCTCACCTACTACCGTCAACCGGTCGCCCAATTGCAAGGTAAGCTCTGCCGTAGCCAGCAGCAATACTCCGCTACGATATACACGGCTGATATTGATTCCATAATGATTGCGCAGATGAAGCGAACCCAATTTCTTTCCGTTCAGTTCCGGACGTGTCACCACAATGCGCTGTGAAATCAGCTGGCTGTCGATGGCATTCCAATCAATGTCTTCCTTGTTCCAGTCCGTATTTTCCTGCTCACCAAACAGTACGGTTAGTGCAGGCACATTCTTTTCCGAGGTGATGACCAGCAGGCGGTCGCCTTCTTTTATCACTTTCTCAGAAGTGGGAATGCTCACATTCCCATCCCGCCACAAACGGGATATGACGAATTTAGGATAACTCAATTGAGCTATATCCTTCACACTCATATTAAAGATTGCCGGATTGTGGACCTGAAATGCAACGATATACGGTTTGTTCGCATCGTCTTTCTCTTTGATCTCCAAGTCTTCCTTACGAACCAACGCCTTGCGTATCATCAGAATACCAAGAATTACTCCCACTACGCCCAACGGATATGCCACCGCACATCCCAAAGCCGGCGTATTTGCTTCGATACCCATCTGTTTCAGAGTTTGCTGTGCAGCACCCAGCGCAGGTGTGTTAGTAGTAGCACCACAAAGAATTCCCACCATATCCGGCAGCGATATTCCCAGTCCGTAACTTCCTAAGAGTGTCATCACCGTACCAATCAGCACTACCCCCACAGCCAGCATATTCAGTTGTACGCCGCCCGTACGGAACGAACTGAAGAAACCGGGGCCGACCTGTAAGCCCAACGCATACACAAAGATTACCAACCCGAAACTCTCCGCATAGTTCAGCATTTGCGGGTCAATAGACAACCCGAAATGTCCGGCAATGATACCTGCAAAAAATACAAACGTCACGCCTAACGATATGCCGCAAATGTGTATTTTTCCCAGTCCCAAGCCGATAGCGGAGATCAACGAGAGTACCACAACCGCCTGTAGAGCGGAATGTTCAACGAATAAACTGTATAACCAATCCAATGTGTTTACGCTTTTAATTGATTTCGGAGTGCAAAGATAGGAAGTATTCCCGGAGAATGAGAATTAATTGCATAAAAAAAGCGGTCATCATTATTTGATAACCGCCTTATACCTTGTACACCCTCAGGGACTCGAACCCTGGACCCATTGATTAAGAGTCAATTGCTCTACCAGCTGAGCTAAGAGTGCATTATGTTTTTTTTACCGTAGTGGATACGAGAATCGAACTCGTATTACATGCGTGAGAGGCATGTGTCCTAACCGTTAGACGAATCCACCGGCTGTTTGCGGAAGCGGGGGGATTCGAACCCCCGGTACAGTTACCCGTACGTCAGTTTAGCAAACTGGTGGTTTCAGCCACTCACCCACACTTCCTTAAACCTGCATTGTTTCTCAAATGCGGTGCAAATGTATGGGAAACTTTTGGACTATGCAAATCTTTCCATCATATTTTTTTCTGACTTTTTTCAATAAAAGATGTAATCTGTTAAAAGTCAAAAGCAAAGCATAGAAAAAAAAAGATGAAAGAGTGAAAGAATTTATATTCAAATTGAAAGTTCCATTTATTTCTTTTCTTTTCGGTTATGAATTAATTCACCACAGAGTAACACAGAGTTTCACAGAGTTTAATCAATTTGAAATCAAAAGAATAGAACTCTGTGAAACTCTGTGTTACTCTGTGGTGAAAACTCATTCCCATACCGAAACGAATTAATTTTGATGCGGTGCCCCTGAAAATTGACTCATATCAATTCCCCTATCCTTCCCTTTGCGTACCTTTGCGCGATTTTTCATCACCGTGTCTCAAACACATACGAAATGATACATCAGGAAAGTTTAAAAAAGAGGCTTGCCAAACTTGCCGCCCCTATTTTTATAGAAACTCTGCTCATTATGATGCTGGGTGCTGTAGATACCATTATGCTGAGTCGCCACTCCGATAGTAGTGTTGCGGCTGTAGGGGTGGTCAACCAGATTATCATGCTCACTTTTCTCGTATTCGAGGTCATCAATCTCGGAACTTCCGTCCTTTGCTCCCAATATCTCGGTGCTCGCCTGCAAAAGAAAGTAGTGCAAGTGGTCGGTGTTTCAATCCTTGTGAACATAGTGGTAGGCGTATCCATCAGCCTACTCCTTTTCTTTGGTGCCGGACCTATCCTGCGCCTGATGGGACTGACTTCCGAACTGATGACTGACGGCATGGATTATATGCGTATTGTAGGCGCGTTTGCCTTCTTCCAAGCCATTTCATTAACGCTTTCCGCCTCCCTGCGCAGTGCCAACAAAGCCATTTATCCGATGTTAGTAACCGTTGTTGTCAATATCCTAAATATAATAGGTAATTACTCACTCATCTTCGGTCGCTTTGGTTTTCCCGAGCTCGGCGTAGAAGGAGCTGCCATCTCTACTGCTTTCAGCCGGGGTGTATCTATGATACTTTTATTCATTATCCTGTTTCGCAAACATATCCATCGCTTCCCCGTTGCCTATTTCCGCCCGTTCCCATGGATAGAGCTAAAGAACCTGATGAAAATCGGCCTTCCCTCCGCCGGCGAACAACTTTCCTACAGTTCTTCGCAAGTAGTGATTACCTTCTTCATCAATATGCTGGGAGTCGAAGCTCTTGCCACACGCACCTATTGTGTCAATATCATCATGTTTGCCTATCTGTTCAGCATCTCCATGGCGCAGGGTGGTGCCATTTGCATCGGGCATCTCATCGGAGAAAAGAAACCTCATGCCGCTTTCCTCATGGGTAAATATGTTATGAAGAAATCCGTCATGATCACCGTTATACTCTCCACCATCCTTGCTATATTCGGAAACACAATCTTCCATTGGCTTACCACCAATGAAGAAATCATCCGGCTCGGAACCACCATCCTCATCATCGACGTCATTCTTGAAATCGGACGTCCCATCAATATTTTCGCAACAAATGCCTTGCGTGCCGCCGGGGATGTCACCTACCCCTTCTATGTCGGTCTGGTTGTTCAGTGGAGCGTTGCCGTCGGCTTGGGCTACATCATCGGTATCCCTCTGGAGTGGGGAATCTGCGGTATGTGGGTCGCTTTCTTGCTGGACGAGAACATCCGTGGAGCCATCTTCGTAAAACGCTGGTACAGTATGAAATGGACGACAAAAGGGTTTGTTAAGTGATTAGTAGCCTGAACAATGCTAATCACTTATCACTAACCACTAATCACTTAATAAGATTTGATATAAATCAAATCTTTTATACCTTTGTCCCCGGAAACAGTTACAGAAACCAGCGAACAATTATGGATACACTATTAAAAGAAACAGTTGATGCCACTGTGAACTCTCGTTATCCGGGCATGGCACCTGAAGGTAGAAAACTGATAGAAGATATTCTGATCCGCAAAGAGCTGGAAAAGGGTGAACTCTTATTCAAGGAGGGACAAGTCTGCCACCACATGGTATTTGTCGGAAAAGGCATGATGCGTCAATTCTATTATAAAAACGGTAAGGACGTCACCGAACACTTTTCCTACGAGGGTTGTGTCATCATCTGCATCGAAAGCACGCTGAAACAAGAACCGACCCGCCTGATGGCAGAGGCCCTGGAGCCTTGTACAGTCTACCTTCTCCCCTACGACAAATTCATGAGATTGACCGAAATCTCCTGGGAAATAAATATGTTCTATCGCAAGATACTGGAATACTCACTCATCGTATCCCAGGTGAAAGCCGATTCATGGCGTTTCGAGACAGCCCGTGAACGCTACAATATGCTGATGCACACCCATCCGGAAGTCATCAAGCGGGCGCCATTGTCACATATCGCATCTTATTTGCTAATGACACCCGAAACTCTCAGCCGTGTACGCTCGGGGATATTGTAAGAAATACGATAAGAATATTCAGTTTTTGATTTATATCAAATCATTTTTCCCTGAAACTCTCTACCTTTGCGCCATCAGAAAAGAAATAGAATTAGTTTTTATAGGTAAAAGAGATTAGTTTTTAGGGTATAAATTAAAAAAGAGGTAACAACTGAGTAAGGTTGTTGCCTCTTTTTTCGTTTACACTACAAAAATCATTTAAAAAACATGTAATGATGCAAATTAATTTATATATTTGTACGGATGGAAATGAAGACACACGTATCACTACTGAAAACAATATTGTTTCTTACCCTTGTACTGGTCGGATGCCAGGGAAGTTCAGATAAAGAGACACCTCCGGTAGAGCTACCACAAGAACTATTCCGGGATGGGGATATCGCTTTCAGAAGAGGAACAGGGATTACCAGTAGAGTAGTGTTGGCTGCAGACCGGGAAGGTGCTTATTCGCATACCGGCATCCTGAAAAAGAAAGCCGGACAATGGTACGTGATACATGCCGTGCCTGGTGAACCGGATTTTAAGGACGACCCTGATCGTGTAAAAATGGAAACTGTAGAAGTGTTTTTTGAGAAAAGAAAAGCTGTTAACGGAGCTATCATGCGTGTATCAGGGGATTCGGTAGCCAGATACCGGGCAGCAACTCACGCGGAACATCTTTATGAGAGCCATGTGTTATTCGATCATGATTATGATTTGGCAGACACCACCAAGATGTATTGCACGGAGTTGATAGACTTTGTATACAGAAAAGAGGGAATAGATTTACCCGAAGGGCGTGTCAGCCACGTAAATATTCCCGGATTCAGAGGAGATTATCTCCTGCCCAACGATATTGCGCAGAGCAAGCGTCTCTGTTTGATATACTATTTTTAAATACACATTAATCACTTTAAAAAAAAGCGTATGAAAAAGGTATTTTATTTTAGTCTGATGGTTATGACTATGTTTTTAATGACAGCTTGCTCTTCAAGTGGCCCGGGAGATGCTATGAAAAAGTATGGTAATTACCTCATCAAAGGTGACTATGAGAAATTTGTAGACGGACTTGCATTCGATGAGAGCGTAGGTGCGGAGAAAATGAAAGAGCAAAAGGACGGGCTTGTGTCCATGCTGAAAGAGAAAGTTTCCAAAGAATATGAAAAAAAGGACGGACTGAAAAGTATAGAGATCATATCAGAAGAAATATCGGAAGATGGAAACACCGCAACAGTAAAGATTAAGCAAACCTACGGAAACGGAGAAACGCAGGATGGTACACAATCAATGGTAAAAAGAGATGGCAAATGGCTAATGTCAGTAGATAAGTAAGCTTTTCTTTTTGCTTAGTAGAGCTCACCTTGCCCAACTTCCGTAAAGAGTTGGGCGAGCTTTTCTACTACTGGTTTTACATAATGTGCTCCTTTTTCTGCTGAAGCTTTCCTGGGATTCCCTACCCCACTATCTATCGTAGCTTTATCCCAATGACGAGGTGCCCAGCCCACCTTCTCATTCAGCGAAGGAATGGCAAACGGCTTGGATTCTCCATCGCCTGCTTCATCCAGATTCACTAATTCCGGATGGTAATGCATCATCACAGAAGTTTCCGATTCACCGGCATGATCGTCTATTTCAGCTTCAAAGTAGCCTTTGGGAGAAACAATACTGAACCAGTCAGTGGCTATAATCAGGAAATCCGGATAGACAAAAGCAAGGTCACGTATCATGCCTTTGAAGTTATTGCCTCCATGCCCGCTGATAATAATCAATTTACGCATCCCCTGAGCATGCAGGGAAGCTACAATATCTTCCAGAATGGCCTGCTGGGTAGAGTAGCGGGTGTGTATGCAGAAAGGAAGTTCACGCTGTCCGGGATTATGAGCACCAAAAGGTACGGGAGGCATCACCATACAGCGCACACCTGAATGCTCCAGTGCCAAAGCAGCGGCATCTACGGCTATATCATGGGGCAGAATACAATCAGTAAGATACGGAAGATGCAGATTATGGGGTTCCGTAGCGCCCCAGGGGAGTATGACAACATCATACTTCACATCCTTTACTTTTCCATAGCAGGATACAGTAAGATCAATTTCTCTTTTTTCCATGCTTTCTTATTTTTGAGAGTATTTGATAGCTGCAAAAATAAAGAATATTCCGACACTGTGTACTATTGCTTACGATATTCTTTCGGAGACATACCTGTGTGATGCTTGAAGTATTTGCCAAAGAAAGACTGATTGGCAAAATGAAGCTCGTCCGAGATCTCCTGAATACTCATTTCAGAAGATTTCAACAGAGCTTTGGCTTCCAGAATAACAAGACTGTCAATCCATTCACCGGCTGTCTTTCCGCTCACTTCTTTTACAGCTGTAGAAAGATGCTTGGCTGTGAGGAACATCTTGTCGGCATAATAAGCCACACTTCGTTCTACCTTATATGATTCGGAAATCGAACGAATAAAACGTTCAAAGAGATCTTCTTTCCGAGTTTTCGTTTTTCTGACCGCAGGCTCATTGCCCTGATAGATACTATATATCTCATAAAACAAAGAAAGAATCAATCCTTGTGTAATCTCTTTACGGAAAGGGTTGTCCTTCAGTTTTACTTTCTTCTGAAGGAAAGAATAATATTCCTGAATGGCATCCATCTCTTCCGGTTTAAGGTGTACACAGGGCTGTTCCTTAATCATGAAAAACAAAGGGAACAACTGCTGCACCGTAGGAAGTACATCATCAATGAACTGTCCGGATACTACAATGAAAACTCCGGTAAAATCATCCGAGCGCTCCACTTGCTGCAATATCTGCTCGGGCAGCGTGACCACCAGGACACCTGCGGTTAGTTCATGCTCTTTCAGATTGATGCGTATCCGGCAATGCCCTTTCAGGCAAAGTGTCAGGCAAGACGCATTCAGACGCGTAGGGTAACCAAACAAGGGAATATCTCCTATATTGTCGAATATGGCAAAATCATTCCCGATAAAATCCATTGCCGGAAAACGGCGAATAGTTGCTATGTCTACGTTCTTTATATTTTTCATCTCCCTTTCTTAATTACGCGGCAAACATAAGCAATATTTCGCTGAAAACCGTCCGAAATCTCCTAAAAAAAAGAAAAAAGGAACATTTGTATAAGAAAGGGCTTCTGAAATTATGCTCTTACAATAAATTCATAAGCCCTTGCAATAATTTCGGAAGCCCCCGCAATATTAAATTTAGACCTTAATCTAATTCATAATCTTAAAACCAATAAAGAAGGTTCTCGGCTGTGTAGGTCCATAGAAGTAACCGGAGTCGCGGAACTCCCCTTTATCCAGGTCTTTTTGGAAACTATTAAAGATATTTTGTACACCGGCATTGAGTTGCAACTTGATATGGTCATGCAAAACAAAAGTGTAATTCAACTTCAGATTGAGATCGAAGAAATCGGGAGTATTCTCCATACGGTCTTTCTCGATATTACAGAAAGCTCCTTCAGGAGCATCTACCGGTGCATAGTGAGGAACGATCATCTTACCGGTGTAGATACCCGACAAAGAGAAATCAAAGTTCTTCAACGGCGCAGAAGAGAAAGTAAAATAACCGTAGTAATCCGGTGTACGCATCATACGTTTGGTGGTCAACTCTTCATCATCTACTTCGGTCCAAACTTCAGCTTTCGTATAGCGGCTACGCTGTGCCGTGAAACCTAACTGGAACTGCGCTTCTTTGCCATGAGCCAGCTTTGCATCCAGATTGACACCGTATACACGTGCTCCACTACCATTGCGACGTTCTTTTATCTTGTCACCGTTCTCATCTTTACCGATATCTTCCAACACGAATACATGGCGCAGATCTGTGTAGAAACCTTCCAACAGAACGTTTGCCTGCCAGTGTCCGAGGTATGTACTCCAATCTATAGAACCGCTGTAACTATTAGAGCGCTCTTCACGCAGATTGTCAGCCAGCTTAATCTGAACGCCCTCACCGCCTACAGCGGTCACATGCAAGTCTTCATCATAAGCCTGTGGTGCACGGAAACCGGTAGAATACGTCAGACGAGCCTGAAAATCTTCAGTCGGCTTATAGAGGAAATTGACGCGCGGACTGAAAATTAGTTTGTCTATCAGATTATGCTTGTCAAGGCGGGCACCTACCAACATGGTAAGCTGACTCATCTTCCATTCATTCTGAACAAAAGCACTGGCAATACGTACATCCTGCTTCATATCACGGTGATAACCGGTCATGACATCATGCAGGGAGTTATTCTGATATTCCAATCCACCGGTAAAAGTGGCCGGAGCAAAGAAACAGTTATTCATATTACCAACATACATACCACCGGCAACCCAGGTCAGATCATCAGTCTTACCATAAGCATTCAGGTCTTGCTGAGCCCCATAGTAACTGTTTCTGTCTGTATGCTGCACAGAGCCGTAAAAAGATATTTTATGCTTATATTCACGCCAGAACAGATCGTAGCTGGCACCTCCACTATTGATGATGTGCTTGGTCTGTTCTGTGATGTCGGACTCATGGGGCTGCAAATCAAACTTATTGCCACCGCGTCGGAACTCGTTGGTTGTATGATATTCCAAATTGATGCGACTGAAGTGTGTAGGACGATAGTAAGCACGGAAACCAAAGGTATTCATGTTCAGTTTACCGAGTTCGGAGAAGCCGTCATCGTCACGATCATAGGGATTACGGTTGCGATAGCTTTCATACAAGGCAATACCATAGGAATTATCTTTAGCAACCAAGGAGACATTACCGCCCATATATTGCTCCCACGACTGTCCGTCCATGCACGAAAACATACTGGAAACTTGGAAGGAATTACTGATAGGGTCTTTGGTGATAATATTGATAGTACCTCCCACTGCATTCGCTCCGAACAGGGCAGAGCCACCACCACGTACAACTTCTACCCGCTCTATCATATTTACAGGAATTTGCTCCAGTCCATACACGCCGCTAAGGGCACTAATGATCGGACGACTATTAATCAGAATCTGAGAATACGGACCTTCCAGACCATTGATACGCACCTGGGGAAAACCACAATTCTGACAATTGTTCTCTACACGCAAGCCGGACTGGTAATTCAGAGTCTTTGCCAAGTCGGTGGAGTTCACCATCTCAAAAAGTTTGGTACTCATCACATTCACCACAACCGGGGCATTCTTCCGGCTCACTTCATTGCGATTGGCAGATACAACCACTTCATCAGTCATGAAGCTTTCCTCCGCCATCGGGAAGTGCACAACTGCGGTAAAATCCTTACTGACAGTTACTTCTTTTTCCTGTGTCTTATAACCTACAGCTGATACACGAAGCGTATATTTTCCGGCAGGAAGCTTGCGAAATTCGAACTGGCCTTCTTCATTTGAGACTGTTCCCTGGCCGTTTTCTTTAATCAATATAGTTGCATAAGGTATATTTTCTTCTGTTCCTTTCACAATCACGTGACCGGAAATCATGTTGCCTTCCTTTATAGGATTTACAGCATAGAGGCTGATGCAAACCACCGTAAGCACCAGCGCAAGTATATGTTTTTTCATTAATTTGCGCTCAAAAAATGTATGTATTGATAAAAATTAAGTAACGCTTAAAAAAGAACTTGGTGCATAAGCAAGTTCTGAGAGTAAGCTTATAAATGATAATTTACCAGCGTAGCGCTGGAGCAAGGTTCTCCTTCGGCGTGCAAGTAATCTTTCAGACACGGATGACACGGATGACGCGGATTCTTTTTTCCTTCGGTGTGATATGCCGGTATGTATAGCGCAGCTTTAAAAATCCGCGTCATCCGTGTCATCCGCGTCTAAAAGATTAAAGTCCGCGTTCGTCCGCCTTATCCGCGTAGTCCGCGTACCCATTCCCTCGCCGATAAATTATCATTTACGCCGCGAGCGCCGGCGGAGCACGAAGAGAAATAGTCTGTTTTCCCCCTCCTTTTATCAAAGGCGACACCTGTTCTGCTTCCAGCACTGCCAGAAGTATTCGCATGGGGTGCAGATCTTCATATACATCAACCTCCGGAGCCTGGAAAGTTGACAAACGACCAATAACGAGAAGTTCGGATTTGGAGTGTGTATGTTTACCGTGAAACGGATGGGAGTGCGTAATGATCACTCCATTGACATAGTGAACATGAGTAAAAGCTGTAATACTTGTCTGATATGCCACAAACAGCACCAACAAGCATACAGCTCCTATAATTCTTTTCATCTCTTTGTTCACGTTCCTACCACCCTTTTAAAATTTGCGACTGCAAAGATAGCGATTATTTTTCCACTTTTCCAAACAAGTATTCATAATCCCTTTTGGCGGCAGGCTCTACCCATTCTTCGGGAATAAATTTCCATTGCCCTAATGCATGTGGCTCAATCACACCCTTTTTCTCTATATACTGCATCAAGTAATAACGCAGATCTTTATCTGTAGAGAACAAGATACGCCCTTTCAATTCATCTTGAGGAATCCCGGCTCCCTTAGTCAACAATTCTCCACCACCATTACCACGGTATGAATTCAGTGCTACTTTATACATCTTGTCCATAGAAAAAGGAGTGCCATCAGCCATACTGATAATAGTAATCTTCTCCCCTTTCGGTTTTGTTACATCTACCGTATATATGATGCCGGCTGCCGAATCGAAGTTAAAACTAAAATTCTGAAAAGAAGCACGATCCGTTGCACCTTCACGACGCTGTTTGCGGAACAATAACAGATGGTCATCAGCTGATTTCATCTGATTCGTCCACAAGTTATATGACATTTCCAGCGCATCCTTCACCTCCTTACCGGACAGTTTCATGGTATAGAGCATGTTCTCATACTTATATAAGTTGAACATATCGCTCACAAACACATCCCCCTTGTTAATTTCCGTATCATACGACAGGGGCGCAGCAAGCGATATATCAGCATTGGTTATTTCAAGCTGCAACAAATGAATCAGGTCAATAAAGGCAGAAGAACCGAAATAGGCAGGACGCGTGGAAATGGTCTCTGTGAAGCTGCCTATTTTCTTGGATACGAAATCCTGCACCGCATTAAACTGGGGAGCAAAATGCTTCATGAAATCCTCACTTGCAGCATAATCTTTCATATCCGTCAAAGCACCGTCAATATGCTTCTCTATGACTTTTCCTTTTCGAAGTTTCAAAGTTACATCTGCGTTTGCCACAACAATTCCCTTGCTTGCGGGATCCATAATCAAGACAGAATCTCCGGCTATATTTTTAATCTTCTTCAATTCACGGGCATGATCGTGTCCCATCAGGACGATATCGAATCCGGGAACGTTACGAGCTACTTCTACAGAAGCATTTTCACGATACTTACCGCCCATCAGCAATGCATCCTGTCCGGCATGGAAAATACCGATCACCAGATCTGGCTTCTCTTTTTCCCGGATAATCTTCATCCATTTGCGAGCCGTTTCTTCCATATCATCAAAGCGCAGTCCTTTCCATAAGTTCTCCGACAACCATACAGGAATAGCAGGAGTAATCATACCCAACACTACGATCTTCACGCCATCTCGCTCCAATACTTCATAAGGTTTGAAATGAGTCTTTCCCGTAGCCGTATCAATAATATTAGCGCCTAAAATGGGAAACTTGCAGTCGTCTGCCCAACGGTCGAACACGGCACGTCCGGTCTCCACATCATGATTACCCATATTGCCGGTATTATACTGCATATAGTTCAACACTTCAGCTGCCAGATGCGGAGAAATAGTGTCAATATAATTGTAATAATAGGCACAAGGCTGGCCTTGCAGAATATCCCCGTTATCTAATAGAAGCAGGTTATCTTTATAGACTTCGCGCTCTTTCTGCACAAAAGCATGTATGCGCGCCAAACTTCCTCCAGCCTCATGGCGGAGTATGAAATCATAAGGATAATAGTTCCCATGTATATCACTGGTCTCTACTATTTTCAGCTTTACGATCTTATCCTGAGCTGATACAGCTACTACCAGGAGGAATATCCACCCTAAAAAAAAGGAAACTCTCTTCATAGTTATTAGTTATTTCTTTGGTTGTTCGATGTCTAATGGATGTGTAAATACAAATCTTGCCCCATCCGTGTATCCCGGATCCACCCAGATCTCTCCTCCCCACTTCTCTACGGTCAACTTACAGATGGAAAGTCCCAATCCTGTGCCCTGTACGTACTCGTTCAGTTTTTCAAATCGCTCAAATACAAGCTTCTGTTTCTCCAAAGGAATACCTGTACCGGTATCCGAGACAGAAAACAGGACTTCTCTTTGCTTCTCATCCACTTTCAGTCCTAAAGTAATCTTACCGTTCCGGGTAAACTTATCGGCATTGGAAAGCAGATTTATGATAACCTGTTGCAGACGCTGAGTGTCAGTACGCATATCCATGCTTTCACGGTCGCACTCAAAGATAAATTCATTTTCTGACTTGCGAGCCTGACTGACGGAAGCCAAAACGCGTTGGCACAACGGCACTACATCACATTCCTCAAATGTAAACGTAACCCGGTCCGCCTCCAGACGGGAAACATCCAGAATATCATTTATCAAGCGGAGCAGCAAATCAGAATTGGTTTTGATGATATCAACATACCCCTGCTGTTCATCTTCCGAACTTCCCCCGGAAGCCAACACATCCGAGAATCCCACAATTGCATTCAGCGGAGTACGGATTTCATGACTCATATTTGCGAGGAAGGCACTCTTCAGACGGCTGGACTCTTCTGCACGGTCTTTCGCATCTCTCAAAGCACTCTCCGACTCTTGCAGTTCATCTTTCAGCTTTTTGGTATGGTAATAGAAGTACAATGAAACAAACAACCCCGCAGATAACACGACTAAAATGGTTGCAACAGTCCAGATATGATATTTATATTGTTCGTAGAACGATGGATTTTCATTCACCATTTCTATCGGCTGATGAATAAAAGACAGATCCAGACGCTTTTCCTTCACAATCTTACTATCCATCATCACTTTATTAGGGATGACTTCTACTTCTATACGATCACTGTCAGCTCCTTGCAGCAGACGGACTGCCTGATACGCCATATCCTTGCCTAATGGCCGATAAGAGGGTGTCACTCCACCTATAGCCCAATAACCGATACCGACAGAACTAATGGAAAATGTAGGTACATCACCCGCAGCTTCCATCATGGTATAAGTTGCATTACGCATAAAATATCCGTCGTACATATCCACACGCCAAGTACCCATCAACAAAGCTGTATTCGGGGGCAATTCATGAAGCTTATCACTGATGGTATAAATCGTATTGGTACGTCCATCCAGTAGAATCAGATTTAACTCCGGATGTTTCTTCATCTCCGCTACTACATGGGCTTGCAAGGAAACGCCCCCATAACTGTTATCAGAAACAAAAGCTATATTCTTAGTATTCGGATATAAGTGTTTTATCAGATTGATATTGGCTTCCACATCATATTCATAAACAAAACCGGCTTTGACTGAAGAATCAGTAAAGTCATTAAAGAAATCCACTGCACCAGGCATCCATGTTTTCAGATTTACAGAATCATCCGGAAGAATAATGGCATTGCGGCTTGCCAACGAAGTCAGTACCGGGAACTTTCCACGTATAGAATCTGCTTGCGACAGATAGGCAGCCCATGCCTCCTGACCAATTAAAACAAGTAATACAGGCGCGCGCTTTCCCTCATACTTATCCAGTATCTCCGCCATTTTCGATTTCCACTGTGGCGACTCGGAGAAGCTTTTGCAGTTCATGTTTTCCAAGGCTATCGGAGCTTTTCCACCCAGACGCTCAAACTCTTCCATGAAATCGTATATATTTCCGGAAGTCTGACGAGCATCCGGATTATACGAACTGATAATCAGTACTGGGTGTTCTCCAGTCACCGCAAAGGCTGATGAAAGCCCCCAAATGGATATCAGTAAGAAAAGAAAAAAACTATATATTATTTTCCTAAATAAGCCCATTCAGTGAATATAGAATTGTTTCGGCAAATATACAATAAAGTTATAAGGATAGAAAAAAAGTTGTAGAATTTTAAACTATAAAAAAAGAAACGGGCGGTAAGAGATAGTTTATCAAACTACCGCCTTACCGCCCGTTATTATAAAAAAAACAGGATATTTTTATTTAGATATTCATCGCATTGTTTCCTAAAGCCGGAGACTCATTTTTATTTTCCCTTTTGAATATGCAAATGAAAATACCTTCTCATAAACAACACATAAATGCCACTCAACAATACAATTATTCCCAACAAATACCAATAACCATATCTCACGAAACAGAAATAACCTAATATGACCAAAGCCTGTGCCCCCATATAAATTAATGATACCCCAACATGAGGTATTTTCAACTCGTTTGCCATCAATTGATACATGTGTTTTCGGTGGGGCAAACCGATGTTCTCATGAAGCATCAGGCGATGAATGATAGTCAGAACACTATCGACACCATAAACGGATAACAGAATTATCCAACTGAAATCTTCTGTTTTAATGATGAGCTTCCCTATCAGAAAAAGGAGAATAAAAGCGATACTCACAGAACCGACATCACCCGCAAAACACTTCGCCTTCTTACGGAAATTGAAGAAACAAAAGACCAGGACTGAACAAAGAACGGTATTAATCAAAGCCGGTTCAACAAACGTAGTGATCTCAGAATTGATATAAGCTAATGCACCAAGGATAACCAATGAATAACCACCTGTGATGCCATTGATGCCATCCATAAAATTATAAGCATTGATGATACCCGTACAAATAATCAAAGCTATAATGATCCACCACCAGGAAAGCGAAAACAAGCCCCATTGGTAAAACATTAGAGCCATAGCAGTAAAGTGAAACACCAACCTCAGACCTTGGGAAGTAGAACGGACATCATCTACAAAACTGATAAAAGTGATCAGAGTCAATGCCAACATAAACCATGGATACTCCCACTGATTACTCAGGAAATAGGCTAAAGCTCCAAAATAGAAGATTATACCGCCACCACGCAAAGTTATCCGTGAATGAGAACTACGCTCATTGGGCTTATCAATGATATTAAACTTATCAGCTACTCTAAAATAAAAAAGTTCTGCTACAAAGAGCAGAACTAATATAATGATATAATACACGATTTACAATTTATAAATAGGTTAGAAACTCCGTATTGTTTTCATTATTCCATCCGCCGCACGGACAGGCATCCGGTCAATGCCAAGAGCTGATTTTATCTTCTCATTACTTACCACGTAATTCTCAGTCAGTTTTCTCAGCCGTTCTGTATTCAAAGGCAAATGAAGCAGCGTACCCAAGCCTGCGCAACCTTCCATCATTTTTCTGTTCATTTTCCAGATGTGAGGCTCCTTACCCATAGCTTCACACATAAGAGCAATCAGTTCATTCGTAGACAAAGCTTCGTCATCACCCATGTGATAAATACCGCTCGCTACGTCTTTTGTCAACAAACCTTCCACAACATAGCAAAGATTATCTATAGAAGTAAAAGAACGCTTGTTCTCAAAATCGCCTAAAGGCCAGGGGATACCTTTCTTTACCACATTATAAAGCAAGTTCAGATTACCCTTATTACCAGGACCGTGGATCATACAAGGACGCAAAATATACACTCGCTTATCGCGCTGCATAGCAACTTTCAATTCTCCATCCTCGCTTCTCAATTTACTAAGAATATATTCTTCAGCCGCAATCTTACTTTCTCCATAAGGACCAACCGGAGTAGGTATCACATCTTCTGTCAACATATCCCCCACTACACTGTCTGCGGCAGCTTTCACAGAACTGAAAAAAATAAACTTCTTCGCAGATGATTCTAAAAAGAAATCAAATATCTTCTGTGTCAGCCCTGTATTGATATCAAAATATACCTGAGAAGCAGACTGATTCTTTGTATCATGTGCTTTGCCTGCCAAATGGATGATAGCATCAAACTTGGGTAATTGTTGCATGGGAAAAGAAGTTGTTTCAATATCTTTCCAAGCAAAAGTCTTTACCACTCCCTCCTTTTCAGGAGCGACAATATCAAGACCATAAAGGGAATGATGTCCTTTTAAGGCAATAACAAGATTAGAGCCCACAAAGCCGTGGGCTCCGGTGATAAGTATATTCATAAAAGGTAAATTAATCTATAGGATAAAAATTATTCTCAACCCAATAATAAAAGCCGCAACTAGTTCATTCCGTTAGAAATTATATTTATTAGAACAAATGAATACATATAATTAATAATCATCCGTTACTATATAGCAATGTCATATTTTAATTTCCACCATTGTATTTCAAGAACTATAAGAACAACAAACTTCTTTATTTTATTTTTCTATCATCTCATAGAGTAATAAAAAATTAATGCTCAAGTTAATCATTATGCCTTATTATCCGTTATATAGTTTTTCTATTTCCTCCCAGATTATCTTTTCCTCGAAATTATCTACCACAAATTGACGGCCTTGTGTACCTAATGCGTAGCATTTATCCTTAGAGATATAAAGCCTTTCAATTACATTTGCGAGTTCGCAGACAGTATGCTCTACGAAAAATCCCGTTTTATTTTCAATAATAGAATCGATACACCCAGTTACTTTAGTAGTTATCACAGGAAGCTCCATAGCCGAAGCTTCCAATACAGATGTGGGAAAACCTTCACGATAAGAAGGTAAAACAAAACAATTCATTAAAGCATAGTAATACTCTATCAACGCATTCGACACATACCCTGTATAAATTATCTTGGGATTGCTCTTCATTACATCCACTACATCTCGAGGTAATGCGTCACGCTCCTCCAACATTCCCACAAGTAGCAATACCATATCCGAATATTTCTCCTGCAACAGATGAAATGCTCTAATCAACTCAATAATCCCTTTATCACGTACCAACCTTCCGGTAAAACCAATAACAAAAGCATCATCAAGGATATGTAGCTTTGCACGTAAATCACTCAACTGATTTTCATCAATATTCTTTCTATAGAAACGATTTATATCAATACCATTACACGTACCTTTCGACAACAGTACTTGCTTCGCTGCAGAGTTCAATCCGTCTTCCAAACTCCTATAACATACAGAAGGACTTACACACACTACTTTAGTTGCCAATCGGGCTGCTAATCTATCGATAGTAATCAATAGCCAACGTTTCAATCCATGCGATGTTTCATAAACTAACCCATGACGAAAATAGAAACGTTTAGGTACACCCGCAAAGTAACCAGCAAGCATAGCAATTAATGCTCCTTTGGGAGTATGTCCTGTGATAATATCAATATGCTTCTCTTTGATATATTCTATCGTACTCTTTACTGCCCTTAAATCTTTTCCTATAGAAATTTTACGCAATACCACTACCGCTTTGTACTCAAAACAATATTTAACTGCCAATTCATCCAATTCATTTGTCGGACTACATACAACATATTCCTTATGCCCTTTTTCCGTAAAATAGTTCAATTGTTTACCTAAAAAATAGGGAATTACAAAAGAGATATTAACAACATGTAATAGATTACTCATCGTATCTCAGATATAAATGAAGATTTCAAATTATATGTTTTTTTCAAATAATCAAAATGACGACATATCTCCTCTAGAAGAGACAAATTTTCCTGCATATATGTACCAAAATTGTGAGGATGCCACCATAAATGATATATACGTCCATTCTTGGCAGCATCAGTCATCGACTGCTTTATACGCCTAATCTTCAATCCTTCTAAGAAGGAAAGTTTTCGAGAATAAGGACGAAAGAATCTACTTCCCGGCACATCTATCAGTTCCTTGCTTTTAGTATCCTCAATAGTATAGGTATTGTTACCTGATATATTCAAGTATGTATCAAGAAAACGCAATGCGCCCATAGGCGAATAGCGGAAAGGTGTTTTAGACGGCTTATAAAGAAAGCTATTAAGCATGCCACGAAAATGAGTAAATCCATATTTACGACAGATAGTCAGATAGTCATCATTCACCTGATTACGAGGAAAAATAATAGAAACCAGATTAACCCCTTGCTTTATTGCATTCTCTTTTGCCATTCTCACATCATTCTCAAAATCTTCTATTGTTTGCCCTTCTTCCAAACAATAGTAATGCGAATAAGTATGACTAGCCAACTCTACATTAGCTTTCACTTGAAGTATTTCCACTTCCCTATGAGCCAAGAATAGATTTATGTCCAACTCTTTACCTGCATGAGGTAATAACGAAGCAAACGAGGCATAAGAAATATCCAAATAAGAAGGTATAAGAGTATTATTTACCATTTGCAACTCCTGTAAGGAAGCATAATTCATAGCTCCCACATAACCTATTGTACACTTCATATCATACTTTTCCAGCAAATGGACAATCTCATATAAAGCTTCTTTTGCACAAGATAAGTTTGGCTTATAGAGCTCTATTTTAGATAAATTCCACCCTGCTACCCCCCATACTAATTCAAAATCAAGAGAAATTAAGAAATGTCCGTTCATTATTTCAATTCTTTTATTACTTTAGCTGGCACACCTACAGCCACACTCCATGCTGGGATAGATTTTGAAACTACAGAACCGGCACCAATAACACTACCCTCACCTATCGTTACTCCTGGCATGACAATACATCCCTTACCCAAGTTCACACCATTTTCAAGCTTAATGGATTCATGAATAAATGGTAAATCCGCCGAATTATCACCTGCATGATAATTTGAAATATCTTTTCTATGACAAAGTAAGATACAGCAATCTGTTATACTCACGTTGTTCCCCAGTTCAATTAGGTCTGCATTTCCATAATCCAAAACGACAGAGTGCCCAATTTTCACATTATATCCGACAGTACATCCCATCCATTTCCAAAACAATGGTCGCAACATCTTAAAATTCAAAGGCTCAAGTAAAAATGAAGAATAGCAATACTTATAGAGTAATAGTTTACCAATAGTAGAACATGTATGTCCAATAATACCCAATATAGATATCCGTCCATACCTCTCTTCATCTGAGATAATATGCAATCTCCTAAAAATGCGAAAAGTTATTGAAGGATTCATTATGATAATAAAATATTCGTCATTAAAATATCGAGTGATTTATCCCATGTATTATTCAAAGTACTTTTTTGACGAGCTGTACGTCCTAAATCTTGAACTAGACTGTAATCATCTATTAATTTAGCCATTGCCGCAATAAGTTGTGCTTCATTGTTGGGTTCAACGAGTATTCCTGTTTCTTCAGTAACCTGTTCGGAAAGCCCACCTACATTTGTAGCAATCACAGGTTTCTCAAAACTATAAGCCAACGGAATCACTCCAGACTGAGAAGCATCTATGTATGGAAGAACTAAGAAATCTATCTGTTGAATAATTTCTGATACCTCCTCATCATCAATCCATCTATTATAAAGAATAACATTATTCTCTATATCTTTCAACAGCTCTTTATAAGGATGCATATCTCCTTTACCAGCAATTAGCAATTTATAATTAGGATAATCCTTATGCAATTTGGAAAAAGCAGATAATAATCTATCAATACCCTTATATTTTGAAATTGTTCCAAAAAAACCGATTATTTGTTTTGGAGTTGAAGAAGAAACAAATAACGAATTACTATAATAATCGAAATTTGCGTGAGGAATATGAATAATATTACTATCCGAAATTCCCTTATTTATTAAAAATCGTCTAAATAATTCACTAAGGATTACAAATTTATCATAGTACCTATAAGACAAATTTATTTTAAGTTGGAACAGACTTTGATATTTACCACTATGAGCAATAACATCATGCATAGTTTTTATCTTTATAACCTTCTTTGAGACAAAAGGAATTATCATAAACTCCCACATAAATGCCATTGGTACATAGATATACGATGGATGGAAACTATTAATAGCTTTAATAAGTTTATGAAAAAGAGAAAATTTGAACAACGAGAAAAAAAACTCTTTTTTATCTCGATACGTGTCAACTGTAATTAGTTCGATATTAGAATTATCAACTGCTAATTTAGCCCACCTATTATAATTCTCAATATAAGAAGATATAATACATTGTATGTTATAATTCCTTCGGACTAATTCACGAACCATCTCAAAAGAATAAATAGGTCCTGCACCTTTAGTACCTAAATAAATAACAGAAATATTCATGTCAAATCAGGTTATTACAGTTATTTCCAATACTCATCACTGTCATCTCGTTATATATCTTTTATTCTTCTTTATGTTAGAAGATAACTGTTTGTAAGTTTTTAGCCAATTCTTCATTCCAATAAAAATATTCTGCTGATACTTGATAGCATCTACTAAAAACGAGAAAAAGACACAAGGTCCAAATTGTATAGACTTATAAATAAAAAGCATTACAGATCCCTGATTATGCCTTAGTCCATGTTTTTTAAGAAATTTATTTCTTCGCAATGCCACATGATAACGAGAAGTTATAACCGGTAAATCCCAACGATTGGCTAAACTTCCTCTCCTTGTTGTGATAACATAAACTTTACGAAGATCTATCGCAAATGTCCGTGAATAATAACCTACTAAAGTTGAAAAATAAACATCATTGGCAGCCAATACTTCATCAAACCTAATACTATTTTGTAAAACAAGATCTTTTCTCACCATCTTACCCCAAGGTACAAGATAAGACAAACGTACTCCCATTTCACTCAACTTGCCAGAGACATAATCATCTATATAGCCATTAAACAAAACATTTCTGTCACTTGGCTCCAAAGTATCATCATATACACTGTCCGATTTAAAATAAATCAAATCAGCTTCATCATCAAGATGTGAATAGAAAATATCAAAGGCCTGTGGAGTAAAGAAATCATCAGCATCTGCAAAAATAAGCCATTTACCATGAGCATTGTCTATACCTATATTTCTTGCTCCACCAGCGAAACTTTGTGGAACTGAATGAAAAAGTTGAAATGGACGATTTGTCTTCACATCCTCTATTGATATAGGTTCAAACGAATTATCGACTAAAATTACTTCAATCTTGTCAGAAAAAGGAATAGAGTCAAAAAGTCTTGTAAGGCTATCTAATGAATTTCTTTGAGGGATAATTACCGAAAAATCCACACTATTCATTCTAAGTTTTTTTTATATTATACATTATATATTTTTCTATTATTCCCCAATAAATTGGCAACAACAAAAAATACTGAGGATAAATAATTATATTTCCTAACATGCCATAAAGAAAGAAAATACAGTAAGAAACAATGTAACTATACAAGAAAAAAGATTTTATTTCATACAAGAACATTATTCTTTTAAGGAAATAAATATGAAGAGACACATAAAAGAAAGCACCAATTATTCCATAATCAAATAAATATTCCAAAAAATCATTATGAGCTGCTGTATGATGAATTACCCTATCCACTCCTAAATAGCCATGACCAATTAGATACTCTCCCAAGTTTCCTTGTAAAAAGCCATTCCAAACACTTCTATATATCGGCATTCTTCCAGAACCTTCATCATTACCTATCGAATTGAATCTTAAAAGTAAATTCTCAAATAGCTCAGCAAAGGTTCCAGTCAACATATTATAAATAGTATAAATAACTACTCCAACTATTACAATAGTATATATATATCTCTTTGATTTACTAGTATTCCGATTTTCCTTAAATTCTTGTACAATATTAACAATAAATATAAAGATAATACACAGTGCAGCAGTCCTTCGTGCTGTTAATAATATTACGATTAAAATAAGTAAAAGTAGCCCCCATTTTATTATCTTCTTATCAATTAGCATAATGAGAGGAACAGTTATCAAAGGAAATATAGCAACATTCTCATTCTGATCGAAATCACTACTTACAGTTAACTTAATATAGTTACCTATATCCATTGTTATAACTCCTAAGTAAAGAGCATATATACAAACGCAGACTCCACCAAAAACAATAAGATTCACATCTCCATCATTTTTCACAAACGAAAAAGAACAAAACAAAGCACAAACCCATAAAATAGATGAAGAAAGCTGTCCAAAGGATGTAAAGTACAATAAGCTCATAAGCAAGCACCAAAACATCCAAAAAGATAATGATATCAAAAATTTAGAATAAAGAACACCTTTATTTACAACAATCTGAAGTCCCCCCATAATTACGATAATTAAAACTGCCAATACCGCTATAGGAGAGAGCACATCTGTAAAGAAATTATTAATCATAAAATAAAAGTACAATATAACAAATAATACAAATACAGAAAGCTTAATATTCTTCAGCGAACGAATAATAGACATCATATATTAATGAAAAAAAGTTGATAATATTTTATATTTCACAACTTCTTTTATCGGATTCGTAAGAGCAAAACGCCAAATTAATATAGCATTAATAATAACAGAGGCAACTAGAGTTATCGCAAGTCTAACAAAAGACTGAGTCATACAATCATTTATACACCATATAGGTATAACACTAAACAAGGCCACAATAAGTAAAGGTTTAATGCTATGATAAAACATCAAACGTAATGACAAACCAATCTGCTTACGCAAATAACAACTCTTCCATACCACCATAATGAAATATACCACGAAATCAACAATAAAAACCAAATACGGCAAATCCTCAAATCTTAAATATATATATGAAATTGGCAATACTGATAGTAAAAATAATGCTGATACTACCGTAAATACCTTATTATCACCAGTAGCACCATTTACGGTGATAAAAGGTTGCTCAAAACAAACCAAGAATAACTTAAATATCACTATCTTAGCAAAAATCAATGTATATTGTGGCACTTCTACCAACCATATGCTTAACAAATAATCAATCTCGAAAAAAAGAGGTAAAAATATCGCCCATATTAATAACAAACTATACTTTATATTATCATACAATAAATTAAGCATTTCATCTTTTTTCCCTGCAGCATAAAGTTTCACTAATTGCGGATTAAAAGCGGTTTGCAGATTAGAGACAAACTGCTGAACAGCACTTTTCACCTGATATGCTATTGCTCGTGCAGCATTTACTGTTGGTCCAAAAAATATATTTAAAAGCATATTGACTCCTTGGTCCGATCCCATGAACCCTAAAGTACCAAAAAGATTCCAACCTGAATACCTTAAGATATCAATATACATTTTTTTTTCCTTGTGAATAACAACATAACATTCTTCAAATTTTTTTTTGCAATACACTACATAAATTATAGACTGAATTATTTGAACCAATGATAATAATGCCGCATAGTAAATCAATTTATCATAAGCTACTGATGTCAAACTCAATGCAATAAGCAGCTTCAATCCAACATCAACCAAAGCAACATAAGCATAAATATTCATTCGCTCATGAGCAATAATTAAAGCTGAGTAAGGAACTTGTATAATTGCTATAAAAGCAGTAGCAATAGAAATTTGCAGCACAATTTGCGCTGCAAACAATCTATCATTAGGTATCACTAGTATATTATTTACAAACCATATTCCAACGACTTCAAGTATAATTACTATAACCATTGCTAGAAAAGCATGAATTAAAAGAGCTGATGAAAACACCTTTACCAACTTCGATCTTTCCCCCTTACCTGCATAGAAAGATATAAATCGTTGAGTTCCAAATGACAATGCAGAATTTACAGACATAATCATTCCAACCACACCACCAACTACATTATATATTCCATAATCAGTTTCCCCAAGTTGAGCCAAAATTATGCGTGACATATATATTGTCACTATCATAACTACAGCCATTCTTATATACAAAAAAACGGCATTTTTAGCTATTTGTCTATTATTACTCATCAATCAATTACTTTTCCTCACCAACTAATTACCCTTTATACAAAACTTTAACTATGAAATTATACAACTTTCTTAGAAAAGAGTTAGAGATAGAAGATGTCAATAGTTTATACGCAACTTTCTGTCTTCTACACAAATATGGCATAAACTCTTTACTTTTAGACTGATAGAATCTCTTATCTATTTGAATTATAGATAATAAATGCATATAATGCGCTACTTTATTATTATGTAAATTATAAAGCCATATATCTAAAACACCTGGAATATATTCATCTACGGCTTTAAATATATTAGAGAGACCTACAAAGAAAAATAATGGAAATTTTTTAGCAAAAGTTCTATTAGGGTTCCTCATAATTAACATAGGCATATAATAGTAGCAGCAATTATTCGATAACGTTGTTGCTCCAAGATAAACTTGCCCTAAAAATCTATATCCATAAAAACCTTCGCTCAATAATTTTCCCCCATTTATCCAACATTCCCTCTTAAAAACAAGAGATGACATAAAATTAGGTTTCCAAGTTAATTTTCTTATAAAATCTGATGAAGAACAAACATCTTCCAAAACCTCGTAATTAATATCAAACAAAGAGTTATTACTACATTTCTCATCACCAACAAGACGATTAAAATGTATTATAGAATAATCCTTATCCATTAATCTAAAAAGTACAGACAAGAAATCTGGTGAATGTAAATCATCATCTCCAAGAAGATAAATATATTCACCTAAAGAATGCTCTATTACAAAATCAAAGTTATCTTCAAAATCTAAAGGTACAGACTGCCTAAAGTAAAATAAAACATCACCATAGATCTCCATATATTTATGTATCATTGATTCTGTATCATCCGTAGATACGTTATCACTGATAATGATTTCTATTTCTTCTTTTCTAGTCAGTACTTGTGGCAACAATATATCTAATTCTTCCTTAAGAAAATGCGCTCTATTATGTGTAGGTATTGCTATGCTAAGTGTCTTCATGATTCATATTTTTTACAACTTCCTGAAATAGTTTTAGAAAGTTCAACTGGGATAAAAGTTTTCAGTTTACTGCCATCCAAAGCAAGATATTTCATACCCACATCTTTTCTTTTTACTTTACCAAAACATCCATCAGGAACAGTACAGCCCATAACGTCATGGATAAGCGTAACAATCTCCTTTACTGTAAGAGTCTCATTACCTTCTAAATTATAACACCCTGATGGCACATTTTCCAACACACACTTGTCTATGATAAGAGGAACTTCTGAAACATGAATATATTGACGTACTTGTTCGCCTGAAGTAAATACTAATTCCCTTCCTTCTCTTATAGCACTTACAGTATATGGAATTAATCGCATTGGATTTTCGCCTTCACCATATATTGTAGGTATAAAAAAATGCCAATGTGTATAATCATGTTTATAACTCTCTACAAAACGACTCAATATACGCTTACTAACAGTATAATCATTAGGGGCTTGTGATGTTGATACAAGTAGTTCCTCTTCCGTAAAAGGATGTTTCAAACTTGTTTCTCCTATTTCAAAAACAGAACCAAAAGTCACAAATCTCCCATTATAACCTAAAAAACGAAGTTGATTACAAATATTAATAGGAACATTCACATTCAATGAATAGATAAGATTAACAGATTCATTTAAGTTACTCTGAATACCTGCACCTATAGCATAAATAATAACATCAGAGTTCTTAAGCGTACTCATATCAATATTTTCTTCTACGAGGTTCATCTTATAAAAATTATCATACGAATGTCCAATTGGCTCATGGAGGCCATACATATCCAGTCCGTAACCTTTTTGATTACAGAACTTTGCTATAGCTGTTGAAAGAAATCCATTGGTACCTAAAATAGAATATTTCATATTAAGTTTATTCTAGAAATTTATTAATTTCCTCTATACAAAGATTGTATACATTGTCCGTCTTATATCTTTTATACCAGTCTGCTACAAGAGTAATGCATTGTTGCATATTCAACCTTGGTTTCCATCCCAAATGAATCTTGGCCTTATTAATATCAAGCATCAAGAAGCGTGCTTCATGAACAGCATTCAGTTCCGAAGAATCTTTCAATTCGCCAAATCCAAAATTTTTCACTAGTTCCGCAGCTACCTCCCAAACAGTGGACACAGAATCATCTTCTGGACCGAAATTCCAACCTTCGCAATATTTTGTAGGATTATCCCACATTTTTTGCGCAAGCATCATATAACCTGAAAGTGGCTCAAGCACATGTTCCCATGGACGAACTGCCCGAGGAGAACGAATATCAATCACTTCTCCTGCCTCCAAAGCACGAATACAATCTGGAATGATGCGATCTTTTGCCCAATCACCACCACCAATCACATTGCCAGCCCTAACTGAAGCAAGTGAAACAATATGTTTCTTACCATAATCTTTTGGATTAAAGAAACTCTTCCTCCATGATTGAATTGCAATCTCACAAGCACCCTTGGATGATGAGTATGGATCATAACCTCCAAATGGGTCAGATTCTTTATAACCTTGAAGTTGTTCTTTGTTTTCATAGCACTTATCAGTAGTAATCATAACAGCCACCTTCACACTTCTAGTAACACGAATGGCCTCCATCACATGAATGGTTCCCATTACATTGGCTTCATAAGTTTCAACCGGCTGTTCATAGCTAAGACGAACTAAAGGTTGAGCCGCTAAATGAAATACAATTTCCGGCTGATACCTTATAAATATCTCTTTGATTTTTTGAGCAAAACGAATATCAGTTCTAATATCTGCTTTTATTTTGCTACCAATATCAGAAAGAACAAAATTATCTTTATCAGATGAAGGGTCAAGTGCAACACCTACTACTTCAGCACCCAATTCATGAAGCCAAATAGAAAGCCAAGAGCCTTTAAAACCAGTATGACCAGTTATAAGCACCTTCTTACCTTTATAAAAATTATCAAATATATCTATCATATTATTCTACTACGTAAGCGATTGTATCTGAAGGGTCATAAATTTTGTCCGTATAAGCAAGTAAAATAAAATCCTCATTACTATTATTCACCACAATATGAGCTACATTACTAGGAATAAAAACAGTAATTGCTTTTTCTAGTGACATTTCTATATCCAATCTCTCATGTGTCTCAATATCTTCAAGTTTCAAAATAGCATTACCCTCAATTATAGTAAACCATTCTACCGCCTCGAAATGATAATGTCCTCCTCTTGCCTGCCCAGGTTTTCCCATTGTAAGATAAACTTCTCCTGTATGTGAAGGAATTCCTTCTTCTTTGCCAGTTATAGTTTTGAGAAACCATCCTCTATCGTCAACAATGAGACGCCTATTAATAACTTTGACTTTTTCTAATAATGATGCCATATTTTTACCACTTTTTCCATAATGCATTACCTGATATCCACATTTTTTCCAAATCTATGTTATCCTTTAACATATCCATCGGTTTCCAAAAACCATAATGTTTATATGCGTGCATTGCTCCATCTGAAGCTATCATTTGAAGGGGTTCATGCTCAAACATTATAGGATCAGAATCTTGGGGCAAATAATTAAAAACCTCAGGTTCGCATACAAAAAATCCCGCATTAATCCAATTGCCTTCACCATCAGGTTTTTCTTCAAAAGAAAGGACTGTATCGTTTTTAGGATCAATATGTACTGAACCAAATCTTCCCGCTGGCTTATAAACGGTCATAGATAGAAGCTTTCCACTTTCTTTATGAGCTCTAATTGTATCTGCAATATCAAGATCAGTTACACCATCACCATAAGTTAGGCAAAAAGATTCATTATCTATATATTTCTGAATCCTTTTTAATCTTCCTGCAGTCATTGTATTTAGCCCTGTATCCACAACTGTTACCTTCCAGTTTTCTGAATGATTTTCTAAAAGTTGAAAACTATTATCAGAGAGATCAAATGTTACATCTGTATTAAGTAGAAAATAATTCATAAAATACTCCTTTATGACACTCTGTTTATAGCCTGCACATATAATAAATTCATTTATACCATATGCGGCATAAATTTTCATTATATGCCACAAAATAGGTTTACCACCTATCTCAATCATTGGTTTAGGCATATATTGCGTCTTTTCGCTAAAACGAGTACCAAGACCTCCGGCAAAAATTACAGCTTTCATTATTATATTAATATTTGATTTCCCATTTTATTTAAGAACTCTTGAGTATAAAAATTCATATACCCACCATTGCTTGTAAACGTCATTTCTCCAAAATAAATTTTACCACCTTGATTATATAAATCAACTCTTACCTGCTTAAAGCCACGAGATAATATTCTGGCAATATCAAGCATTTCATTTAAATTATTAGGTTTTGGCACAACTCCACCACCATCGACATAATGATTATTGAAAACAGAACACTCAGGATGATAATTCCATTCAAGATCATGAGTTTCTACCTTCACTTCTTTTTTCGTTCTATTATAGCAAGCCCATATATGATGAGGTTCGCCATTAAAACACCATATTTTATAGTCAATCAAAGAGCTTGAGAAATTATCTTCTGGCAAAAGAAGTTTCTCAGCTACAACTTTAGGTTTAATAAATAAATAATGAGGTTCTCCAGAAGCAATACCATATGGCATCTTTAAAAACTCATTTACTTTTTTTACAGTTCGTTTTACATCTAAGCAACTCTTATCCTTAACAACAATGACATCTCCAGATCCATGATTTGTTTTCAACACAAATGATGAAGGCAATTTGTCAAAATCAATATCTTCAGCCTTATCCCACACCCCATATAAAGGAATGAGAATATCTTGCTTACATTTTTCCTTAATAAATTCTCTAACTTTATATTTGTCGGTCAAATCACTCCACCTTTTACTCTCTGAATGAAATTTCAACCAATTAATTTTTTCATTTAAATCAGTTGGATCATTCCAATTAATATCTTTATGCATGAAATAACGATAGTTTCTTGTTGCTTCCCATTTGAGAATAAAATATGCAACTCCATTAAAAGAAATTTTCGTTTCGAATTTCAAAATAACATCTATTATTTTATAACAAATAAACTTTATAAAAAATTTCATATGTAAAGTATGTTTTCTATTATATCTTCTTTAATTTTCAAATTATACATTTTACAAACACATTTAATCAATAAAATCACGCATAAACTCTATAGTTAAGTATTATAGTACAACAGCTCAGTCTCTATGAAAAATATCCCGAGTAAAAACTTTCTCCTGCACTTCATCCAAACAAGCATCATAACGATTTGCAACAATAACATGACTCATCCGTTTGAATTTAGCAAGGTTGTTCACCACATTACTTCCAAAGAAAGTTATCCCATCTTCAAGCGATGGTTCATAAATAATAATTTCTGCACCTTTAGCCTTAATACGTTTCATAACCCCCTGTATAGACGAGTGACGAAAATTGTCAGAATTAGACTTCATTGTAAGGCGAAATACTCCAACAACAATGTGCTTCTCTTTCTGTACTTCCCATTGATCAGAAGTAATATAATGCCCTGCTTTTTTCAAGATTTGGTCTGCAATAAAATCCTTACGAGTACGATTACTCTCAACAATAGCTGTCATCATATCTTGGGGCACATCGGCATAGTTGGCAAGTAGCTGCTTAGTATCCTTGGGCAGACAATAACCACCATAACCAAAGCTTGGATTATTATAGTGAGTACCGATACGAGGATCAAGACCTACACCCTGAATTATCGCTTGTGCATCAAGCCCTTTTACTTCAGCATAAGTATCGAGTTCATTAAAGTAACTAACGCGTAATGCCAGATAGGTATTAGCAAAGAGTTTTACTGCTTCAGCTTCCTTGATACCCATGAAAAGCGTTGGGATATCTTTCTTGATAGCCCCCTCTTGCAATAAGGTGGCGAAAGTTTTAGCTGCTTGCTCAAGCATACGCACATCCGCGATACTATTAATCGCATCATTTTCAACACCAAAACGAGTACTATCCATAATTTTAGGATACCCCACTATGATACGACTAGGATAGAGATTATCGTAAAGTGCCTTGCTCTCACGAAGAAACTCAGGCGAAAAAAGAAGATTCAGCTGCTTAACCCCTTGCTGTGCGTACTTAACATAAAGATTACGACAGTAACCCACTGGTATAGTAGATTTAATGACCATAACGGCATTGGGATTAACACGAAGCACAAGATCGATAACATCTTCTATATGGTGAGTATCAAAGTAATTCTTCACCGGATCATAGTTAGTAGGAGCAGCAATCACCACAAAATCAGCCTCAGCATACGCTGCAGCTCCATCAAGGGTAGCAGAGAGACTTAATGATTTGTCAGTCAAATATTGCTCAATGTAATCATCCTGAATAGGAGATATCTTATGGTTAATCTTCTCTACCTTTTCGGGTAGCACATCAACCGCCATGACCTTGTGGTGCTGTGCCAATAAAGTGGCAATACTCATCCCAACGTAACCAGTTCCGGCTACGGCTATTTTAATTTCTTTAAATTCGCGCATGAGAAAAAAAATAGGTTTAACAATATAATTAGTTTTTACACATTAGCGATTCCGGTAAATATAGATGATCGTATAATGTACAGCCATAACGAAATATTCTTATATCTGTGAGCACAACAACACCTCACAACTAATAATATATTCCACTACACCGTGTAAAACAACCACATCCACCCTTGTTCTATTTTCATAAGAGTATCACAGGTACTACAAAAGAAGTATAAGGAATTCATCAGTAGGTCAAGGTTAACTGTCTACAATTAAAATATCATAAGATACATTTCAACAAACATTTATTACTCCACCTCTTCCCACGGATACTGATTCTCCTCAAACCCCTTCAACTCCTCTGCAATCTCCGCCTGCTCCCGGCTCAGTCCTGTCTTATCCCAAGTATTTATAATTTCATGAGCCTCCTTTGCTAAACTCTCATCATAGAATTCCCCATAACAATAAGTTAACAAACGCACCTTCAGCAATGACGCAGAAAGCTTTGGAAGCACCTCCCAGCTACGATCCAGGACATTCTGAATATATTCCTGCTTGCAGCCATTATCATAAATCGTTGCAGCGAAAGCCACTAACAAAGCAAGGCAAAGTTCAGCCTCCTCTTCGGCCGTAGCTCCATGAATGTTGTAAAGTTCGATAGCCCGTTCGTAAACATCACGGTTCAAACGTGTAAATTGGTCCGCATAAATGGGACTTCCATCAAGCCCGTAGGTTAGAAGATCATGGGCTAAGGAAAATAATGATGAAGAATTAGAATTCATATTATTAAATGTTTTATTTCAAAAAGAGAAGATACTTCGAAAGATTTAAGAGGACACAATATTTATGTATCAACTAACGATTATTATCAACAACAATGCCAATCAATGATTAATGTCAATCAACAGAGTGTCAATCAACAGTTAACGGCTCAACAAGCGAAGGCGGGATAAAGGTAGTAGCTACAGCCATGACACCTTCAATATTGACTACCACACGGCGATCATGGCGAATACGGACAAACTCACCGATTACGCCCTTGAAAACACCATCAGTGATACGAACCTTCTGACCTTTCACCAAATTCAGTTCGGCTGCTTCCATATAAAGAATTGGCTCATCGTGACTACCGGCTACCAGAATAAAACTGCGCATCTGCACATCAGGAATAACTACCGGACGGCAATGTTCACGATTCATAATGAAACGTATAGGCATCGTTCCCTCAAGTTCGTCCTTCAAAGCATCAATACGTTTGCGCGTAGAATGAACGAAGACAAGATTATGTATGGCGGGCACCAATCTACGGACACGCTTACCACCTTTCATCACCATTCCATAGCACATAGGAATAAAGCTCTCTATGTTCTCTTTATCAAGAATAGACTTAAGAGTCAGTTCACGACTATAAGAGACACGAACAGCAAACCAATGGAGATTTTGAGAGTTGAAAATTGAAAGCTGAGAGTGAGTACTTTCAGTCATGATATTTTCGCAAAGCAACTTCGCGTAAGGACATTTTTTAGGGACACCGGAGTAGTGAAATACCTACCGGTCAAATTATGTAATGCGTTTATTTTTAATAACTTATGCAGCATTCATTTCATTTCAGAACTTCCTACCATCGCGGAAAAAGAAGCTGTGAAACATCTATGTGGAGCTTCTGGAGCCAAAAGCTATAAACGGGTGATTAAGGAAGATTAGTTGTCTTTTAATCGTTCGTTTAATGGGCGCAAAGGTAAAAGGTATTTTTTGAATGACCAAAATGTTTGATAAAAATATTTTTTCAGGCCCTCTTTTCCTCATGTAAACATCTCATATATAAGATTTTATATTCTAAAAAAATATCATTAATATCTATTCAACTTGATGTTTTTATAAGAAACATTTTCTTTACAAATATTGGTGTCCATTAAACGAACGTTTTTTGAACACCTATCCGTTTTCACTCCAACAAATTATATATCAGTCAATTAAGCGTCGTAAAACAGTATATAAAATCAATATTATCCCAATATTCTTGTCCACTCTTCTTTTTACACTTACCTTCGTAACTTGCAACATATTTTTTCATCACTAATTCTGACATAAAATCATTAGAAGTATGAAAAATAATAAAGCTAATAAAGCAGCAAAAAAAAACTGCAAAAGAGAACGAAAACAACAGTAAACAATCAATTAAACAAAGGATTAGGTTGAAAAGAGGCCCCAAAACAGGAGCTACCATTACGAGAATAATCGACCGCAGGGACATTATAGAAAAAGCATATTTGGAACTCTATATAACAAACTGTCTGGACGTATCTCCGGAAAACGGATTGACAACGCTTGCACGTTTTTTATATAAAAACGAAAAGTTTTTGAAAAATAATGGTAAACAGATAGCTGTCAATACCATAAGACAGGAATTGACAGATATTGCCAAAGAATGCGACTTCAAAAACCCAAGAGGTAAAAAGAGAAAATAATAACAAAATACAGGTATGAATTAGTGTTGAATAACATGTTGCAAAAGAGCCTATCTTTGCTCTCGCTTTAGCAAAGATTAAGCCCCGCTATGAGAAGATGCCGCTTTATCCCAAAGTGACATCTTCTCTTTTTTATGCCCGACAGACTGCCGAAGTAAATAAAAAAAATGAAAGTTACTCAACTAAGAAACAACGCAATGGAAAACATTTTCAGAATGTCGCTATTCATGCCTCCTATCTCACCGATAAGAGATAAAATTTCCGGAAAATACCTGAGAAATGCCACACTAACCCCACTACGCACAGTGGATGTGAACGAAGTACACAAACTTATCACTTCAAACGCGAAACTTGCCGCACTCACCCACGAAGTACGAAACGCCGCACTGCTGGGTGATGACAATGCCTGCCGCCTCCTGAAGCAGCAGACACTGCCCTACGTGACTCCCTGCGGAGTCTTCACCCGCCGGCGAAGTGACTGCATAGAAGAAGCCTCCGGACTGGTAGTAGTGGACATCGACCATCTTGAATCTACCGAAGAAGCCGAAAAACTGCGCCAACTGTTATTCGACGATCCCTATCTGTGCCCTACCTTAGTGTTCGTCAGCCCCACCGGACAGGGTGTGAAAGCCTTCGTGCCCTGCGCCATAGGGCAAAGTGCTACAGATGGAATCCGCTGGGCCATGAACTATGTACACTGTATGTACGACACCGACCACCAGCAATCGGGAAAAGGAGTGGATACGTCGGGAAAAGACCTCGTACGCTCCTGTTTCCTATGCCATGATCCGGGAGCGTTGATCAGAATTACAAATGGCGAGTAATAAATTACAAATTACGAATTACAAATTAAGCATTCAATGGAACCAATATCTTCATTACATCTCCTGACCGAAGCCGTCAGGAATGCGGGAGCAGACATCGCTCCCAGTTATCAAGAGTATATACAACTTGCCTTTGCCATCGCCACGGACTGCGGAGAGGCAGGCCGTCAGGATTTTCTCGCCTTGTGCAGCCTTTCATCAAAGTATGACCCGCAGGCAGCCGAAAAACTATTCAGCAACGCGCTGAAAACCGGACACAACGACGTACATATAGGCACAGCCTTCCACCTGGCCGAGTTGTGCGGCGTAAAAATTCAAGCCGAAATTCCATCCGGCGTTGGTACACTTGGTACACAAGGTTCACCCTCATCTTCCGCTTCACACACACGCGCACGTAAAGAAGGAGAAGAAGTAAGCATATGCGAAGAAGACACGGCAACGGGCAGCGACCCGATATCACCTCTACCCACTTTCGACGAACGCACCCGGTGGCCTTATCCCCTGGGACGTATCCTGAGCTGCGCTACCTCCCGCACACAATACGATATTCTTCTATTGGGAACGGTCACTGTGCTAGGGGCAAGTATGGGGCGGAACGTCCGGTGTGCTTATGGAGGAAAAATGACGTCGCCCTGCCTGCAAACTTTTGTCGTGGCACCATCCACATCGGGCAAAGGTATACTATCACTGGTACGCCTGTTGGTAGAGCCCTTTCATGATGAGATCCGAAAGCAGACGGCTGAAAGTATGGCATGCTACCGGCGTGAAAAATCAAAGTACGAAGCGTTGGGCAAAGAACGGGCGAAGACCGAAGCGCCCATGATGCCTCCCGACAAGATGTTCCTCATCCCCGGTAACAATACGGGAACCGGCATCCTGCAAAACCTGATAGATTCCGACGGAACAGGCCTGATATGCGAAAGCGAAGCCGACACCATATCCACCGCTATCGGCTCAGAATACGGACATTGGAGCGACACCATGCGAAAGGCTTTCGACCACGACCGGATCTCCTACAACCGACGCACCGACCGGGAATACCGTGAAGTGAAAAAGGTGTTTCTTGCCGTACTCCTGTCCGGTACCCCCGCACAGGTAAAACCACTGATACCCACTACCGAAAACGGGCTATTCTCCCGAGAACTATTCTACTACATGCACGGTATACACCACTGGCAAGACCAGTTCGATCTCAACGACAATAATCTCGAAGAGACTTTCAACACGCTGGGCATGGAATGGAAAGAAAAACTAAAGGCTATCGTCATGGGCGGAACTTTCACACTACGCCTCACCGACGGACAGAAGAAGGATTTCAACCAACTGTTCTCCAATCTATTCACCCGTTCAGAACTGTCAAACGGCAGTGAAATGTCGAGCAGTGTGGCACGTCTGGCCATCAACATCTGCCGCATCATGGAGGTAGTGGCAATGCTCCGCGCATTGGAACAAGGGGAGATAACCCGTTCACCCAATGTATCGCCCGATCCCGGCACCAATCCCGACAATCTGAAAGACCATATCATCACCCTATGGGATCTCAGCATCACCTCCGACGATTTCCACGCTGTGCTGTCGCTCGCCGAAAGCCTCTACAGCCACGCCATCCACATACTCTCCTTCCTGCCCGCCACCCAAGTGACCAGTCGGGGAAATGCCGACCGCGATGCGCTTGTGCAATGCATGGGGGAGAGATTTACACGAGCTGAATTCATACATAGAGCCGAAGAGATGGGTATCAAGCCCGAAACCGCCTCCACCTGGCTGAAGCGCCTGCAGAAGCACGGTCTGGTGGAAAGTACAGACAGAAACGGCACTTATCGCAAGCCGGGTAAGCGGTAAGAAGTGGTGAGTGGTGAGGGATTAGTGATTAGCAGGGGGACTCACACATTATATACGCGCACGTGTGTGTGTGAAGCGAAAGGGAAGGGTGAACCTCTGTACCAAGTGTACCAACCTCACCATTACAAAGCCTCATCTCAGCTTTGTATTTCTCAATCTCAACCTTGCATCCCTCAACCTCAGCCTTGCATCTCCCAACCTCAGCTTCACACCGCTAAACCTCAGCTTTACGCCCCCAAACCTTAGCTTTAAGGTTCCCCCAGTGCGCCTACTATCAGGCTCACCTGGGCGGGCGTATAGGAGCGTGAACGGGGAGAAAGCCCCAGGGCGGACAGACTGGCACGCAGACCGGGATAAAGATCGATCCAATGTTTCAACTTACGGTAGGCAGACTCCGGACAAAGATCGGGGCAATAGAGTTGGGCAAGTTCAGTACGCCCATAGGTACGGATTTCAAAAGAGTTCATATCTGATATTCATGTGTTATATTTCATCAAAGGTAGCGATAAATCATGACATTATCAAGTATATACATAGAAATAACAGACTACAACCGCCCCTAATCGACTCTAACAACCAGAAAGAGACAAACGCCCATACCCGCAGTATTACCTTTGCATTGTTGAGTTCAACAGCATAAATTTTCAAGTATTAATTTTTAAATTATCTACAAACTATGATTCGTTACAAAAAGTATCAAGTGACGGGCGAAAACAGCCCGCTGAAAGGTTTCTGGTATGCGCGTCCCGTAATTGAAGAGACGTTCGACATCGAGAAACTTGCCAAACACATGTCTAACCACAATACTCCCTACTCAAGTGGTGTCATCAAGGGAGTGTTGACGGATATGGTTTCCTGCACCAAGGAACTTATTCTGGATGGCAAGAATGTAAAAATGGATGATCTGGCAATTTTTTCCGTAGGAATTGTCAGCAAAAAAGGCGCAAAATCTGCCGCCGACTTCTCACTGGCTAACAACGTAAAGGGGTTGAAACTCCGCGCCCGTGCCACGGGTGAGCTGAGTAATGCTCAGATTAATCTGGAAGGACAATTGAAAGAGTCTTCCATGTACACCGTGGGAGGCAGCTCGTCCGACAATACTCCCGGTGGCGGTTCCGGAGGAGACGGCGGTGGTCTCAACGAAAATCCGTTGGGATAACTCCTGATTCACATAATTTATAAATCATCAATCATTATGAATGAAGAAAAGAAGTCAAAAAACGTGTGGGGCATTGTCCTCAAAGTAATCATCACCGTAGCCACCGCCATTGCGGGAGCTT